>Ga0105048_10001272_pt1 | contig 40968 bp, 39 predicted proteins | sample MAT05_FD_78382 | JGI IMG/M metagenome (GOLD analysis project Ga0105048, IMG submission 78382) | Freshwater microbial communities from Lake Fryxell liftoff mats and glacier meltwater in Antarctica - MAT-05 | ecosystem: Environmental > Aquatic > Freshwater > Ice > Liftoff microbial mat | place... | reverse complement strand
GGCCAGGTCTTCTGGTACGCGCTGCTGCTGGTCGCGATGGCCGTGGCGCCGCTGGTGGCACCCGAGTACTGGCTGGCGCAACTCACCTTCGTGCTGATCTATGCAGTGGCCGGGCTGGGCCTGATGCTGGTGGCGGGTTTCACAGGGCAGTTCTCGATCGGGCACGCGGCTTTCCTGGGCATGGGCGCCTACACGCATGCGATCCTGAACAACATGGGCGTGCCCTTCCCGCTGGCCCTGCTGGCTGCCGCCGCACTGTCGGCCGCCACGGGTGTGGTGATTGGCCTGCCGGCATTGCGCGTGAAAGGTATCTACCTGGGCATGGCCACGCTGTCATTCGGGTTCATCGTCCAGGAGGCGTTTACGCGCTGGAACTCGGTCACGGGCGGTAACAAGGGCCTGCATGTCAAGCCACCCCAGCTGTTCGGCTGGGAACTGGCAAGCAGCGAGGGCTTCTACTACCTGTGCGTGGTGATCACGGTGCTGTGCACGCTGGCCGTCCTGAACCTGCTGCGCTCGTCCACCGGCCGTGCGTTCGTGGCCATCCGCGACTCGGAAGTCTCCGCGCAGAGCATGGGCATCCACCTTGCGCGTTACAAGACGGTCTCGTTCGCGCTGTCGGCCGCAATCACCGGCATCGCCGGTGCCCTGTATGCGCACAAGCTGCAATTCATCTCGCCCGACCAGTTCGGCCTGCTGCAGTCCATCGAGTTGCTGCTGCTGATCGTCGTGGGCGGGCTGGGCTCGGTGCATGGCGCGTTCCTGGGCGCCATCTTCCTGATCAGCATGCCGCAGCTGATTGCCATCCTCAAGGACTACCTGCCAGCCGCCATCGGCATGGCGCCGGGGCTGCAGGGGGTGGTGTTCGGCGTGGTCCTGATCGCTTTCGTGCTGTTCGAGCCAATGGGCATCTACGGCCGCTGGCTCAAGGTCCGTACCTACCTGCAGATCTTTCCGTTCTACCGCAAGGGGATGTTCAAGCGGCAGAAGTCGTTCCAGAAGTCCGATCGTCTGTCATGACCGAAACGCTTCTCTCCGCCAGGAATCTCAGCATGCGCTTCGGCGGCGTGCTGGCGGTCGATTCAGTGAGCTTCGATGTACGCAAGGGCGAGGTGTTCACGCTGATCGGTCCCAACGGCGCGGGCAAGACAACGGTGTTCAACCTCATCAGCCGGCTCTACACGCCGACGTCGGGCGAGATCACCTTCGAGGGGCACAACCTGACCCAAACACCGGCGCACCAGATCGCCTCGCTGGGCATCGCGCGCACTTTCCAGAACATCGAGCTGTTCGAACATGCCTCGGTGCTGCAGAACCTGCTGATCGGCCGGCACACCCACCGCAGCACCGGCTTGTGGAGCGAGTTGTTCTTCACCCGCAAGACGCGGCTGGCCGAAGTGGCCGCACGCGCGCATGTCGAGCAGGTGATCGACCTGCTGGATCTGCAGCACTACCGCGACACGCTGGTGGCCGGCCTGCCCTACGGCGTGCGCAAGGTGGTCGAGCTCGCGCGTGCCTTGTCCACCGGCCCCAAGCTGCTGCTGCTCGACGAGCCATCCTCCGGCCTCAACGTCGAGGAAACCGGTGACATGGCGTTCTGGATCAAGGACATCCAGCACGAGTTGGGCATCACGGTGCTGATGGTCGAACACGACATGAGCCTGGTGTCCAAGGTGTCCGACCGGGTGCTTGCCATGAACCAGGGCGCCGCGCTGGCCGAGGGCACACCCGCCGAAGTCCAGAAACATCCGGGTGTGATCGAGGCCTACCTCGGCGCCGTCGATGACGTATCGTCCTTGCGCCGTCCGGCCGGCGCTGCAGCCCACCAAGGGGCACCGCCATGAGCCAGGCTCCGCCACCCGTGAGTGACCAGCCGGTGCTCAGGTTGCTGAACGTCGAAAGCGCCTACGGACCGATCAAGGCGATCCGCGGCGTGAGCCTGCAGGTCAGCCGTGGCGAGATCGCCACCGTGCTGGGCTCCAACGGTGCGGGCAAGACCACCATCCTCAAGACCATCTCGGGCATCATCGATCCGCGCCGCGGCTCGATCGAGTTCAAGGGTGTCGACATCACCGCGCGCGATCCGGCCCATATCGTGCAGCAGGGCCTGTGCCATGTGCCCGAGGGGCGCGAGGTGTTTCCGCTGCTGTCGGTGCGCGACAACCTGATGATGGGCGCCTACACCCGCAGCGACACCGACGGCGTGCAGAAGGACATCGACGCGGTGTTCGCCTATTTCCCGATCCTGCGCGAACGCGCCAGCCAGGATGCCGGCCTGCTGTCCGGCGGCCAGCAGCAGATGCTGGCGATCTCGCGCGCCTTGATGGCAGCCCCCGACCTGATGCTGCTCGACGAGCCCAGCCTGGGCCTGAGCCCGAAGCTCACCAAGGAGATCTTCGAGATCGTCGTGCGCATCAACCGCGAGCGCGGCATGACCATCCTGCTGGTGGAACAGAACGCCAACATGGCGCTCAACGCATCCGACTACGGCTACGTGCTCGAAAACGGCCGGATCGTCATGGAGGACACCTGTGCCAACCTGCGCGAGAAGGAGGACATCAAGGAGTTCTACCTGGGCATGAAGGACGCCGGGGTGCGCGGCGACCGGCGCTGGAAAAAGAAAAAGAACTGGAGATGAGGCCCACCCCATGAGCAACCTCTGGACCCTGACGAAATACACGCCGAACACGGCCCTGCAGATGGCCGGCGAGACGATTCCCCAGATGTTCTGGAACGCAGCCGCTGCGCGCGGCCCGAAAGTCTGGCTACGCCAGAAAGAACTCGGTATCTGGCACAGCTGGAGCTGGGATCAGGCGGCCACCGCCGTGCGCGAGATCGGTGCCGGGCTGCTGAGCATTGGTTTCGAGCGCGGCGAGTGCGCCGCCATCCTGTCCAACACCCTGGTCAAGTGGGTGCTGACCGACCTGGCCATCCTGAGCTGCTCTGGCGTCTGCAATGGCATCTATCCGACCGACGCCCCGAGCCAGGTGCAATATTTGTGCGAGGACTCCGGCACCGTGTTGCTGTTCGTGGAAGACGAAGAACAACTCGACAAGGCACTGGAGGTGCGAGCGCATTTGCCGCGCCTGCGCAAGATCATCGTGTTCGACATGAAGGGCCTGCGCGACCTGGACGACCCGGCGGTGATGTCGCTGGACAAGCTCCGCGCTGCCGGCCGCGCTTGGCTGCAGCAGCACCCGCAGGCCCTGGAGCAGCGCATCCGCGCCAGTCGCCCCGAAGACCTGGCAATTCTGGTCTACACCTCCGGCACCACCGGCAAGCCCAAGGGCGCGATGCAGAGCCACGCCGGTCTGGTGTACAGCGTGCGCCAGGCCAACATCCGTCTGCCATCGCTGGAGCTCGACGAGCGCATGTGTTTTCTGCCGCTGTGCCACATAGCAGAACGCATCATCGGCGAGTACTCGTCGGTCTACACCGGTTGCGTGCTGAATTTCGTTGAAAATCCGGACACCATTCCCGAGAACGTGCGCGAGATTTCGCCCACATTCCTGTTCGCGGTGCCGCGCGTCTGGGAAAAGTTCTACTCCGGCGTGGTCATCACCATCAAGGAGGCGTCCCGGCTGCAGCAGCTGGTCTACGCCTGGTCGATCGGTGTCGGCGGCCAGGTGGCCGACAAGGTGCTGGCCGGGCAGCCAGTCAGTGCGTGGCTGAAGTTTCGTTTCGAACTGGGCCGTGTGCTGGCGCTCAACAACGTGCGCAAGATGATCGGCATTCACCGTGCGCAGGCCTTGCTGTCGGGCGCTGCGCCGATCTCTCCGGAGCTGATCCGCTGGTACCTGGCCCTGGGCATCCCGATGCTGGAGGGCTGGGGCATGACGGAGTCCGGCGCCCTGGGCACCTTCAGCACGGTCGACCGGATCCGGCCCGGTACCATCGGCCGAGCCACCGACGGCATCGAGGTCCGGGTCGATTCGCAGAGTGGCGAGCTATTGATACGCGGGCGCAATGTGTTCATGGGTTACCTGAACCAGCCCGAGAAAACCGCTGAAACCATCGATCCGGATGGCTGGCTGCACACTGGCGATGTCGGCACGATGGACGCCGATGGCCACTTCCGCATCACCGACCGCATGAAGGACATCATCATCACGGCCGGCGGCAAGAATATCACGCCCAGCGAACTCGAGAACGAGCTGAAGTTCTCGCCCTACATCACCGACGCGGTGGTGATCGGCGACAAGCGGCCCTACCTGACGGTGATCGTCATGATCGACCAGGAAAATGTCGAGAAGTTCGCACAAGACCAGGAGGTGCCGTTCTCGAACTACGCCAGCCTGACGCGCGCGCCCGAGGTGCAGGCGCTAATCCTGGCCGAATTGGAGCGGGTCAACAAGAAGTTCGCACGGGTCGAGCAGCTCAAGAAATTCTTCCTGCTCGACACCCAGCTCAGCGCCGAGGACGAAGAACTCACGCCGACCATGAAGCTCAAACGCAAGCTGGTCGAGAATAAGTACGCCAGGCAGATCGACGCCATGTACCACTGACCGCCCCTTTGCCGATCACCCTTCAACCTCACCACAACCGGAGACTCCCATGAAACTGAAATCCGCAATCGCCCTGGCCAGTCTGGCCCTGGCCACCAGCTTTGCCGTCGCGCAATCGCAGGGTGTCAGCAAGAACGAGATCGTGCTGGGCTCGATCCAGGACCTCTCCGGCCCGCTGGCCTCGCTGGGCAAGCAGGTGCGCTATGGCATGCAACTGCGCGTCGACGAGCTCAACGAGCAGTCCGGCGGCATCCACGGCCGCAAGATCCGGCTCCTCATCGAAGACTCCCAGTACGACCCGAAGAAAGCCGTTCTGGCGACCCAGAAGCTGGTCAACCAGGACAAGATCTTCGCCATGGTCGGGCACATCGGCACCACCAGCAACCTGGCGGCCATGCCGATCCAGTTTGCCAAGAACGTGCCCAACCTGAACCCGATCACGGCGTCGAAGGAAATGTACGAGCCCTTCCACAAGCTGAAGTTCGCTTTTGCGGCGAGCTACTTCGACCAGATGCGGGTATTCGTGCCGAAAGTCGCCAAGGAAAAGGGCGCCAAGAAGGTCTGCACGCTGTACCAGGACGATGACTTCGGCACCGAAGTGATGCAGGGTGCCGAAGCGGGTCTCAAGACGATCGGCATGACCCTGGCCGAGAAGACCACCTACAAGACCGGCGCCACCGACTTCTCGTCGCAGGTGGCCCGCCTGAAGGCCGCCGACTGCGACATGGTGGTCCTGGGCACAGTGCTGCGCGAGACCATCGGCACCATCGGCACCGCCCGCAGGACCGGCTACAACCCGACCTTCCTGGGGTCGAGTGCGGTCTACTTCGATCTGGTGCACAAGCTTGGCGGCAAGGCCATGGACGGCCTGTATGCGGCCATGACGGTGCAGAACCCCTACCTCGACTCGGCGTCGCAGCCGCTGCGCTTCTGGGCCACCAAGTACCAGACCAAGTTCAACGAGGAGCCCGCCGTATTCTCGGTCTACGGCTACACCGCCATCGACAACTTCATCACCGCCGCCACCGCCGCCGGCCCCAACCTGACGACCGATACGCTCGTCAAGGCTCTCGAGACCGTGACCTTCCCGGCCGACATCTTCGGCAGCCCGGTGACCAAGTTCAGCCCGACGAAGCGCCAGGGCTCGGACCAGGCTCGGCTGTCGCAAATCGTCGACGGCAAGTGGAAGGTGCTGGACTAAGCAGCAGGTTCCCTGGGGCCGCCAGGCCTCAGGACACCATGTAGGCCGCAGCGCCGGTGGACAGCAACTTGCCGTCCGCGGCGCAGAACTCCATGCGGGTCGAGGCCACGCGCGAGCCCAGGCGCATCACCTGGGCGTGCAGGTCGAAGTAGTCTCCAATAGCCGGGCGCAGGTAGTCGACCCGCAGGTCGATGGTGCCCAGCTTTGCAAAACGTGTCAGGCGCTGGGCTGGCGTTTCGTGCATGTGGCGCGCGCCGATGGCCGCCAACACTGCCAGGCCACCCATGCTGTCGAGCCCGGCGCTGACCACGCCGCCGTGGGCCCGGTGGTAGCCATAGTGGCCGACCAGTTCCGGCCGCATGGCGATGCGCCCGCTGACACGCTCCGGCGTGATGCTGGTGATCTCCAGGCCCAGATACTTGTTGAATACCACCAGTTCCTCAAAGAGATAGCGCAAACCTTGAACGAACTCCGGCTCGAACGCGATAGGGGCAGGGGTACGCGTCATAAACCCAATTGTCGTGCAGCCAGCTCCTTCATGATCTCCTCGGAGCCGCCGCCAATCATCAGGACCTTGACCTCGCGGTAGATCCGCTCGCTGCGGGTACCGCGCATGTAGCCCGTGCCGCCCAGGATCTGCACCGCCTGGTCGGCACAGAACTGCAGGGTCTGGGTCGCATGGTTCTTGAGCATGCAGATCTGGGCCACCCAATTGGCGGTGGTGTCTCCGCCGGCGAGTTCATCGCCTGCATCGGCGCGGTCGGTGACCACGTCCACCCACGCCTGCGTGGAGGCGATGCGCATCTGCATGTCGACCAGCTTGTGTCGGATCACCTGGCGCTCGACCAGCGGTTGGCCGAAGGTCCTGCGCCGGCGTGCCCACTCCACCGCCTCGTCGTAGCAGGCCATGGCATACCCCAGCGCCGCCACCGACAGGCCCAGGCGCTCGGCATTGAAATTGCCCATGATGATCTTGAAGCCCTGGCCGACGGCACCCACGAGATAACGCGCCGGAACCCGCACGCTGTCGAAATGCAGCTGCGCGGTGTCAGAGCAGTGCCAGCCCATCTTGTCCAGACGCGTGCGGGTCAGACCCCGCGCGTCTCCCGGCACCACGATCAGCGAGATGCCCTGGTTGCCACGCGCCCGCCCTGGTGATACGTCGGCCAGGTCGGAAGCCGCCGGGTTATCGCCGGTGCGCACCGCGACCGTGAAAAAGTCTGCCCGCATGCCGGAGGTGATGAAGATCTTGTCGCCCTGAATGACCCATTCGTCGCCACCCAGTCGCGCCGTGGTGCGCAAAGCGGCCACATCCGAACCACCCCCCGGCTCGGTAATCGCCAAGGCCGAGATCTTCTCGCCACGCAGCACGGGCGGAATGATCTCGTGCTGCAGCCCCGGCGAACCGTGGCGCAGCACCGGCGGCAGACCGATGCTGTGGGAGAACAGGCCTGCCCCCACACCACCGCTGGCGCCATGGCGGGCCAGCGCCAGCGTGGCGACATTGCGCATGCGGTGGCTGGCTGGCGTACCACCGAGGTCCTCCGGGTAGCCCAGGCCGAGCAAACCGAGCTGCGCGGCGCGCTGGTAGAGCGTGCGCGGGAACTCGCCGGCGGCATCCCACTCGGGCACGTGGGGCGCGATCTCGCGGGTGGCAAACCGCGTGACCAGATAGGACATCGCATCGAGTTCGGTGCTGTCGTCCCGGCGGCGGGTGACAGGGTCCTGGCTGCTGCTGAGAGGGTTCAAGGCGTGCTCCGGAAAAGATGCGTGCTCAGGCTTTCGAGGTGCGCTTGGCAATGCCCATGGTCTTGGCAAGAATGCCCAGCATGACTTCGTCGGCCCCGCCGCCAATCGATCCCAGCCGGCCGTCGCGGTACCTGCGTGCCACGCGGTTCTCCCAGGTGTAGCCCATGCCACCCCAGAACTGCAGGCAGCCGTCGGGCACGGTGCGGTTGAGTCGGCCTGCCAGCAGCTTGCACATCGAGGCCAGTTCGGTCACATCCTGCCCCTGCACATACAGCCCGCAAGAGCGGTAGGTGAGCGCACGCAGCGCCTCGACATCGGTCTTCATCTCGGCCAGCTTGAACTGCACCCATTGCTGGTCGGCCAGCGTGGCGCCGAACAGTTTGCGCTCCTGCGCCCAACCGATGGTTTCGCCAATACAGTTCGTCAGGCCCTGGATCGCACTGGCCGCAGCCCACAGGCGTTCTTCCTGGAACTGCATCATCTGATACATGAAGCCCTGGCCCTCGGCGCCAATGCGGTTGCGCTGGGGCACCCGTACCTCGTCGAAATAAATCAGACCCGTGTCACTGGAATGCATGCCGATCTTGCGGATCTTCTTCGCCTTCTCGATGCCCTTGCTGTCCATGGGCACCATCACCAGGCTCTTGTTCTTGTGCTGCGGGCCGTCGCTGGTGTTGACCAGCATGCACATCCAGTCGGCCTGCAGGCTGTTGGTGATCCACATCTTCTGGCCGGTGATCAGGTAGTCCTCGCCGTCCTTGCGGGCGTAGCTCTTGATCGACGCCACGTCGCTGCCGGCGCCGGGTTCGCTCACGCCGATGCAACCAACCATGTCGCCGGCAATCGAGGGCGACAGGAACTCGCGACGAAGTTCGTCGCTGCCGAAACGCGCCAGCGCCGGCGTGCACATGTCGGTCTGCACACCGATGGCCATCGGAATACCGCCGCAGTGGATATGGCCCAGCGTCTCGGCCATGGCCACCGCATAAGAGTAATCCAGTCCGGCGCCACCATAGGCCTCGGGCTTGGTCAGGCCAAGCAGGCCCAGATTGCCGAGTTGCTTGAACAGGGCATGGGCCGGGAAGATCTCGGCGTCCTCCCATTCGTCGACATGCGGGTTGATTTCGGCGTCGATGAAGCGCTTCAGGGTGTTCTGGATTTCGAGGTGTTCGTGGGTGTAGTGCATGGTGGGCTGGTTCGCGGTTTCAGGCAGAGAATACTTGGGGCGTCACGGCGCGGTGGAAACCGTCGAACGGCCGCACAGCATCCCGCGGAGGTGCCGAGGCATCGGCAGGCCGGATGTCCCAGCCCAGGCGTGCCTGCGGGCGGGCACCGTCGATGCGCATCACGGTACCGCTGATGAACGACGCCGCCGGGCTCAGCAGGAACACGATCCCAGCCGAGGTTTCAGCCTCGTTGCCGAAGCGCCCCAGCGGCACGGTGGCCGCCATGGCCCGCAGGCGGGGCCCGTGTTCGGGTGGGTAGTGGTCCATGCCGCTGGAGGCGATGTAGCCCGGCGCCACCGCATTCACCCGGACCCCGCTGCCGGCCCATTCGAGCGCGGCGGTTTCGGTGAAGCTCACCATGCCAGCGCGCGCCGCGCCGCTGTGGCCCATGCCCGGCATGGATCCCCACATGTCGGCCACGAGGTTGACGATGGCGCCGCCGTGCTGCTGCATCGCCTGCGTGAAACACTCGCGCGCGACCAGGAACCCGCCAGTGAGATTGGTATCGATCACGGCCTGCCAGCCCTTGGCGCTGGTGTGCGCCAAGGGCGTGATGTACTGGCCGCCGGCGTTGTTGACCAGGGCATCGATGCGGCCGTGCGCCGCCAGCACGCCGGCCACGGCCTGCCGCACGGCGTCCTCTTGTCGGATATCGCACACATGGGTGCTGGCGATGCCGCCATCCTGCGTGATCTCTGCCTGCACAGCCAGCAGTTTGTCGGGCTTGCGCCCCAGCAAAGCCACCCGCGCACCGAGCGATGCCAGCTCGTGCGCGGTGCAGCGCCCGATGCCGGAACCGCCCCCGGTGACCAAGGCCACACGGCCGGCCATGAGGCCGGGGGCAAAAGCAGATCGGTAAGCCATGCAACGTCCTTTCTGACAATCCGGACCCGTGCGGCGGGCAACGTGTCGCGACCATACCGCAGGTCCGACGCGGAAGCGGGGCACCCGCGCAAAAAAGTTCATCGGCTGGCCGCTGAAGCGGCTTTGACCAACTGGGCCTCCAGACCCAGCGCACGGATACCGGTCGCCGCATTCTCGGCAGCGGCCTGGCTGGCAAACGGCCCGGCGCGCACACGGGTGCGCGGGCCGTTGCGGGTTTGGAGCTCCTCGATCGTGGCGGGCAAGCCTGCTGCGCGCAGGCGCGCATGGGCCGCACGCGCATTGGACGCCACGGCAAACAGGCCGACGTTGACCATGTGGCGCCCGGCGGCGGGAGCATCAGGCGGGGCGGCTGTGCCTGGCGCTGCAGCAACTGCCCGGGGTGCCGGGACGGCAGGCGGCGCAGCTACGGAGGCGGCCGCCATACTGGCACCCGGCGCTGGCACTTCCGCGGATACGGTCGCAACAGCGATCAGCGCTGAGGCGCTGGTGGCTGAAATTGCCGCAGATGCAACCGCCGCCGGGCTGGCGGCCGAGGCGGGTTGGGTTGCCTGTACCACCGGTTCGACCACTTGCGGCGGCGTGGGCACCAGGCGCGCTGCCGGCGCACTGCCACCGGTGAGCGCACTGTAGGCCGCATAAGCGCCGCCCAGGACCACCAGCTGCCCGGCGGCCAGCCAACCGGCCCGCGGCCATGCAGCGGCCTGCCGGGTCAGCAAGGCGGCTGCCTCGTTCCAGTTGGCGCTGTCCGCCAATGCACGGGCCATGCGCTTGCGGCAGTGGACATACAGCCAGGAGTCGCCCAGGATGCCGGGCACCAGCAGCAGCAGTAGCGCAGCCGCCAGCCCTATGCCCCATTGCAATTCAGGTGCGTTCCGGAACACCAGTGTCACGAGCAAACTGGCCAGCAGCAGCACGGCCGACGCCACGACCAGATAGGCCAGCGCTGCAACACCCATACGCCGGAACAGCATCCAGCCCAATGTGCACAGGCTGGCGGCCCAGTTCCACGAGGGCAAGGCCCGGTCGGCCAATTCGAAACGTGTGAACAGTTGCAGGTAGCGCGCCGCGTTGACCGGCCCGATGGCCGCCTGGTAGAGCGACTGCGTGGCGTTGACGTCCGAGGTGTCGAGCGCAAGTGTGGCTGGGACCGAACGGTCGGCGGGCGGCGGGGGCGGCTGGGTGTCGGACATGCAGAATTCTGGCATGCAGGCGCAATGCCGCCAGCCCGCTGCAGCTTACCGGTTCGCGAAGTCGGGCCGGCGTTTTTCCATGAAGGCCGAGAAGGCTTCACGCGCGGCCGGCTCCGCCAGCATACGGGCGAAGATGGTGGACTCTTCGGCCATCTGCCGGGCAACCGCAGCCGCCTGCCCGTGCTTCATGAGGCGCTTGGTCTCGACCAGCGAGCCTGCCGGTTTGGCCGCCAGCTTGCGCGCCTGCGTCTGCGCGATGCCATTGGCTTCAGTCGGCGGGACGATGCGGTTGACCAGGCCCACCTCGAGCGCGGCCTCGGCCATGAAGGGTTCGCCCAGCAGCAGCGCCTCGGCGGCCCGGTGGTAACCCATCATCTGCGGCACCAGCAGGCTGGAGGCGGCTTCCGGGCACAGGCCGAGGTTCACGAACGGCATCGAGAAGGCCGCGTTGTCACCGGCATAGACCAGATCGCAATGGAACAGCATCGTGGTGCCCACGCCAACCGCCGGCCCGCATACCGCAGCCACCAACGGCTTGGGGAACGTGCTGATCACGCGCAGGAAGCGGTGCACCGCCGATTCGTCCGCCGAAGGCGACTGGTTCAGGAAATCGCCAATGTCGTTGCCGGCACTGAATACCGTGGCATGGCCCTGCAGCACCACACAGCGGATGCCCGCATCCTGCGCCGCGCTGGCCAGCGCATCGGCCAGGGCGGCATACATGGCCACGGTGATCGAGTTCTTCTTGTCGACCCGGTTCAGGGTGAGGGTCATTACACCGGTCTCGGTGTGGGTCAGGATGTCGCGCATAGGGGGTTCCTCGTGCAAGGGGTTGTCAAAAACCCACGCGGTTCGGGCGCAGGTGGAGAGCGGAAGTCAGGCCAGCAGCGCGTCGCGTACGAAGTCGAGCCGGTCCTGGCCCCAATACATCGCATCGCCGACAAAAAAGGTCGGGGCTCCGAAAATGCCCCGGTCGACCGCGGCCTGGGTCCGTGCGCGCAGCGCCTCTTTCACCGCCGGGTCGGACGCCAGTGCCAGCAGGTCTGCAGGGTCGAATCCGGCGCCCGCCAGCACCCTGGCCACCGTGGCCGGGTCGTTCATGTTGTGCTGCTCGACCCAGATCGCGCGGAACATCGCGTTGCGGTAGGCGGGCAGCTGCGCATCGGCGCGCAGGTCCAGCCCCACGTCGATGCGCATCAGTGTGACGGTGTTGATCGGAAATGCCGGGTTCATCACCAGCGCTACACCGTAACGCTGCGCGAAGCGCGACATGTCCGTGAACAGATAGCTGCCCTTGAGCGGTACGCTGACGGGCGGCCGGTTGCCGGTACTCTGGAACACGCCGCCCAGCAGCATCGGCCGCATCGCCACCGTGGCACCTGTACCGGCCACCAATTTCGGCAGCTGGGTATATGCCAGCCAGGCCGCCGGGCTGCCGAAGTCGAAATAGAAGTCCACGGTCTTGCAGGTCATCAGGGTCTCCGTATCGAAATTTCTCGGTCCATGGGCGCAAGTCGAGTTCATGCGTCCATGCGTCCATGCGTCGCGCGCGCGCACTAATCTTATGCCTTGAAGTACACGATCTGCGTGCTGCTGGCCAGCGGCATACCGTCCCGGCTCCATAACTGGGCCGTCTGGTCGAAGAATCCCGCGTGGTAGAACTGACCGCGCGCCTGCCCGAGAACGAAGTCGCTTCCACAGGCATGCAGCCTCTCGGCACTGGCATGGAAGTAGACCGTCATGGACACCGTACCCGCCGGCAAGCCGGTGGCCCGGCGCAGGAAAAAGCGCGGATAGAACACATCGGCCAGGGCCAGGCATCAACCCGGCCGCGCTGGGCACGTCGGGAAAAGGCACGTCGCTGCCATGCCAGGTGGTACGGCGCGTCGCAGTCATGACCGTGGCGGTAAGCACCGTCTCCATGGTGCCCTGCGCGCCAGGTTGCAGCAACTCCACCGTCCAGTGCTGGGTCGAGCGGTTGGTACGCGCCGCGCGTGCCGTGATGGTGCATCGTGGCTGCCGAGATACCGCCGAAAGGCCCCACCGAATTCCAGTAACTGCGACCGCAGTGGCCGTTGAAACGGTCGGGCCCATCAGGCTCTAGCGCAACCGCCGCGTCGAAAACGTGCAAGGCCATGCGGCTCAGATCCGCTCGAAGATGCCGGCCGCGCCCTGGCCCATGCCGACACACATGGTCACCATGCCATACCGCAGTTGCTTGCGGTGCAGCGCATGCACCATTGTCGCCGCACGGATGGCGCCGGTCGCGCCCAACGGATGGCCCAGCGCGATCGCCCCGCCCATCGGATTGACCTTGGCCGGATCGAGCCCCAGCGTGTTGCACACCGCCAGCGATTGGGCGGCGAATGCCTCGTTGAGCTCGAACCAGTCGATGTCGTCCTGGCGCAGGCCGGCATGGCGAAGGGCGGCCGGAATCGCCTCGATCGGGCCGATGCCCATGATGTGCGGTGGCACACCCTTGCTGGCGAAACTCACGAAGCGGGCCAGGGGCACCAAGCCGAACTGATGCACCGCCTTCTCGCTGGCCAGGATCAAGGCACCGGCACCGTCCGAGGTCTGCGAACTGTTGCCCGCAGTCACCGAGCCGCGCGCGGCAAACACGGCCTTCAGGCGGGCCAGGCCTTCCATCGAGGTGTCGCTGCGCGCACCTTCGTCCAGATGCACGGTGCGGGTGGTCACCTGCACCTCGCCGGTTTCCAGATCGGGCGTGCGCTGGGTAATCTCCACCGGCGTCGTCTCGGCGGCAAACTCGCCCGCTTTCTGTGCCGCCAGCGCCCGCGCATGCGACTGCACCGCAAACGCGTCCTGCGCCTCGCGCGAGACCTTCCACTGGTTGGCCACCTTTTCAGCGGTCAGGCCCATGCCATAGGCGATGCCGATGTTCTCGTCGTTGCGGAACATCGCCGGCGACAGCGAGGGCGAGTTGCCCATCATCGGCACCATGCTCATGCTCTCGGTGCCAGCGGCCATCATCACATCCGCCTCGCCAACCCGGATACGGTCGGCCGCCATCTGGATCGCGCTCAGGCCCGAGGCACAGAAACGGTTGACGGTGATGCCGCCCACGCTGGTGGGCAGGCCGGCCAGTACCGCGCCGATGCGTGCCACGTTGAGGCCCTGCGGACCCTCGGGGATCGCACAGCCGCAGATCAGGTCTTCGATGGCCTGCGGGTCGAGGGTCGGCACCTGCGCCAGCGCGCCTTGCAGGGCCCGCACCAGCAGATCATCGGGGCGCATGTTTCTGAAGAAGCCGCGGTGCGACCGCCCGATGGGCGTGCGCGTGGCGGCGACGATGTAGGCTTCCTGGATCTGTTTCATGGGGTTCCTCAATTCCGCACCGGCTTGCCGGTGGCCATCATGCCCATGATGCGTTCCTGGGACTTGGGATGGGTCACGAGCGCACAGAAGGCCTTGCGCTCCAGCGCCATCAGGTACTCCTCGGTGACCAGGGTACCGGCATCGATATCGCCGCCGCACACCACGTGGGCGATCAGGCTGCCGATGTGGAAGTCATGCTGGCTGATGAAGCCGCCATCGCGCATATTCACCAGGGAGCCCTGGATGGTGGCCAGGCCGCTGCGGCCCGCCACAGGGAACGGGCGGCGCGCTGGCGGCCGGTAACCCGACGCAGCCATGGCGCGTGCCTGGGTGATCGCCACGAACAGCAGTTCGTCCTTGTGCGGCACGATCACGTCGCTGTCCTGCAGATAGCCGAGTTGGCGCGATTCGATGGCGCTGGTGCCGACCTTGGCCATCGCCGCGGCGGTGAAACCCTCGGTCAGGAAGGGCAGCAGGTCCTTGTTGGTGGACGCTGCGGCGTTCTCGGCCGCACGCCTGGCAATGTAAGTCAGTCCGCCAGCGCCGGGCACCAGGCCCACGCCGACCTCGACCAGACCGATGTAGCTCTCCATGGCGGCCACGCGCCGCGCGCTGTAGACCGCCAGCTCGCAGCCGCCGCCCAGCGCCAGGCCACGGATCGCGGACACCACCGGCACGTTGGCATAGCGCAGCTTCAGCATGCCGGCCTGCATCGCGTGCTCGGCGCCGTCGATGGCGGAGATGCCGGCGATCATGAAGGCCGGCAGCATCGCCTGCAGGTCGGCACCGACCGAGAACATCTCGTCGGGAGACCAGATGACGAGGCCCTCGAAATCCCGCTCGGCCAGGTCGACGGCCTGCTCAAGACCTTCGACCACATCCGGGCTGATGGCGTGCATTTTGGTCTTGATGCTGGCAATCACCACGGCGTCGTCCAGCGTCCACAGCCGGATTGCATCGTCTTCGAAAAGGGTCTTGCCGGCGCCGGCCGCCGAGGCAGCTACGCTGCCGATCACGTCCTCCCGAAAGTGCTGGCGCGCGTACACCGGCAGCGTGCGTCGAGCGATGAACCGGCCTGCCGATGCGCTCCAGGAGCCTTGCGGCGTGTGCACGCCGCCCGCCTCGGCCACCGGGCCGGTGAACACCCAACCCGGCAGCGGTGCCTGGCACAGCGCCCGTCCGGCATCGATATCCTCCTGCACCATGGCGGCCACCTCCAGCCACCCAGCCTCTTGCCACAACTCGAACGGGCCCTGCTTCACACCGAAACCCCAGCGCATGGCGAGGTCGACATCGCGCGCGGTTTCGGCCACCGTGTGCAGATGCACCGCAGCGTAATGGAACTGGTCGCGCAACAAGGCCCACAGGAAGCGCGGCTCGGCGCCCTGGGCATTGCGCAGCAGGCGCAGGCGCTCCAGGGCCGGTTTCTTGAGCATGCGACCGACCACCTCGTCGGCCTTGGCGCCACTGGGCACGTAGTCCCCCGCTGTGGTATCGAAGCGCAGGATATCGCGCCCGACCTTCCTGTAGAAACCGGCGCCGGTTTTCTGACCGAGGTGGCCCATGCCGATCAGCCGGGCCAGCACATCGGGCGTTGCGAAGTTCGCATAGAACGGGTCGGTCTCGAGGCTCAGGTTGTCCTGCAGGGTCCGGATCACGTGGGCCATGGTGTCGAGGCCCACTACATCGGCGGTGCGGAAGGTGCCGGAGCTGGCCCGGCCCAGCTTCTTGCCGGTCAGGTCGTCGACCACGTCGTAGCCGAGCCCGAAGTTCTCGACCTGCTTCATTGTCGCCAGCATGCCGGCAATGCCGATGCGGTTGGCAATGAAGTTGGGGGTGTCGTGCGCCCGCACCACGCCCTTGCCCAGGCCACTGGTCACGAAGGTCTCCAGGTCGTCGAGCACCTGCGGCTCGGTGGCCGGGGTGTTGATCAGCTCCACCAGCATCATGTAACGCGGCGGATTGAAGAAGTGGATACCGCAGAAGCGCGGCCGGATGGCCTCTGGCAGCGCCGCCCCGAGTTGCGTGATCGACAAGCCCGAGGTGTTGGAGGCCACGATCGCATGCGCTGCCAGGAAAGGCGCTATTTTGCGGTAGAGGTCCAGCTTCCAGTCCATGCGCTCCGCGATGGCCTCGATCACCAGGTCGCAGCTGCGCAACAGCTCCATGTGCTCCTCGTAGTTGGCCTGGCGGATCAGCGCTGCATCCTGCGGAACGCCGAGCGGCGCCGGCTTGAGCTTCCTGAGCCCCTCGACAGCACGGCTGACGATACCGTTCTTCGGGCCTTCCTTGGCCGGCAGGTCGAACAGCACCACCGGCACGCCGACACTGACCAGGTGCGCGGCGATCTGTGCGCCCATCACTCCTGCGCCCAGGATGGCGACTTGCTTGACATGAAACTTGGACATGGATTTCCCTGGTGGATCGGGGTTACGGCGTGCGGACCCAGGTCTGGGTGCGGCCGAACGGGCCGATCGAGGCCCGCAGGTCGAGCTTCTTGCCGCCGTCGACCGGCGTCATCTTCAAGCTGTAGGCCTTGCCGTTCTCGGGGTCGGTGATCTTGCCGTCCTCCCAAACGTCCTTGCCATCGGCCTTCTTGGCGCCGCGGATGATCTCCAGGCCGAGGACCGGCTTGCCTTTGCGGTCGTCCGAACACTCGTCACACACGGCCGCCTGGTTGGCACCCTTGCGCAGCAGCGTGGTGACCTTGCCGGTAAGCACGCCGCCGGATTCGGTGATCTGCACCTCGGACTTGACCTCGTTGGTCTTGTCGTCGATGGTGTGCCAGGTGCCCAGCGGCGTCATCTGGGCCAGGGCACTGCCGGCCACGAACAGCGTCAGGAGGGCGGTGCAGAGGGTCTTGTACATGGGGTGTTTCCGGTTGGGTGGATTGTCGAAATGCGCTTGCTGGGTCAGGCCAATACCGCCTCGGTGTCCATGAGGACCTTGGCGCCTGCACGCACCGTCAGCATCAGGGATGCGGTTTCCGGAAACAGGCGCGCGAAGTAGAAGCGCGCGGTCTGCAACTTGGCCTGGTAGAACGGGTCGGTGTTGCCGGACGCAATCTCGCGCAGTGCCACCTGCGCCATGCGGGCCCAGAAGTAGCCGAACACCAGATGCCCGGCAACGCGCAGGTAGTCCACCGCGGCTGCGCCCACTTCGTCGGGATTCTGGAAGCCCTTGAAGCCGATCTCGGTGGTGAGCTTGGTCATCCTGTCGCCGAGGTAGGCGATCGGGTTGATGAACTCGGCCATCTTCTCGTTGACGCCTTCCTCCTCGACCAGCGCTGCGATCAGCCGGCCAAATTTCTTGAGCGTGGCGCCGTTGTTGCCCAGGATCTTGCGGCCCAGCAGGTCCAGGCTCTGGATTGTGTTGGTGCCTTCGTAGATCATGTTGATGCGAGCATCCCGCACAAACTGCTCCATGCCCCATTCCTTGATGTAGCCGTGTCCGCCAAACACCTGCTGGCAACCCGAGGTGGCCAGCCATCCGTTGTCGGTCAGAAACGCCTTGACCACCGGCGTGAGCAGCGAGAGCATCTCGCCACTGTCCTTGCGCACCTTTTCGTCGGGGTGGTGGTGCTCTTTTTCCAGCAGCACCGAGCAGAAGATGGCGAGGGCGCGGCCGCCCTCGGCATAAGCGCGCGCCGTGAGCAGCATCTTGCGCACGTCGGGGTGCACGATGATTGGGTCGGCTGGCTTGTCCTTGGCCTTGGTGCCCGAAAGCGAGCGCATCTGCAGCCGGTCCTTGGCATAGGCCAGCGCGTTCTGGTAGGCCACCTCGGTCAGGCCCAGCGACTGGTTGCCCACTCCCAGGCGCGCTGCATTCATCATCACGAACATGGCATTCATGCCCTTGTTGGGCTGACCGACGAGGCTGCCCACAGCACCCTCGAGCTCGATCTGGCAGGTGGCGTTGCCGTGAATGCCCATCTTGTGCTCCAGGCGGCTGCAATGGATGGCGTTGCGCGCGCCCAGGCTGCCATCGGCCTGCACCTGGAACTTGGGCACGGCAAACAGGCTCACCCCCTTGATGCCGGGCGGCGCGTCGCTCAGGCGGGCCAGCACCAAGTGCAGGATGTTGCCGGCCAGATCATGTTCGCCGGCACTGATGAAGATCTTGTTGCCGGTGATGCGGTAGCTGCCGTCGGGCTGGGGGTCGGCACGGGTGCGCATCAGGCCCAGGTCGGTGCCGCAATGGGGCTCGGTCAGGCACATGGTGCCGGTCCACTCGCCGCTGGTCATCTTGTGCAGATAGGTCTGCTTCTGGGCTTCGGTGCCATGCGCCAGCAGCGCCGCGTAGGCGCCGTGGGTCAGGCCGGGGTACATGGTCCAGGCCTGGTTGGTCGAGTTCAGCATCTCGTACATGCACTGGTTCACCACCAGCGGCAGACCCTGCCCGCCATAGGCCGGGTCGCAACTCAGCGCGGGCCATCCGCCTTGCACGAACTGGGCATAGGCCTCCTTGAAGCCCTTGGGCGTGGTCACCTCGTGGGTACGGGTGTCGAGCCTGCAGCCCTCGGTGTCTCCACTGATGTTGATCGGCAGCGCCACTTCGGCGGCGAACTTGCCGGCCTCTTCCAGCACCGCGTCGATGGTTGCCGCATCGATGTCGGCATGGCGCGGCATGGCCTTGAAGTCGTCGGTGACCTTGAGCACTTCGTGCATCACGAACTGCATGTCGCGCAGGGGAGGGGTGTAGGTGGGCATGCGGAAAACTCCTGGAAAAAAGGGTCGGTCAGGGGGCGGCCGTGCCGGCCGGGTGCGGTGGCGCCCCATAACGGGAAAGGATGTGGGCGAATCCAGTGTTGGCGCGCGCCACCGAACCGGGGTTGTTCAGAAAGCGGGCTTCGTAATGCAACGCGAGGATCAGGCCATGGATCTCGAAGGCCATCTGTTGCGCGTCGGCATCCGGATTCAGCTGGCCCTGTTCCTGGGCCTGGATCACGGCCCGGTGCATGGCGGCCAGCCAGGTCGTGACCGAGCTCGACAAGGCGTCGCGCACCGGGCCGGGCCGGTCGTCGAACTCGACCGCCCCGCTGATGAAGATGCAACCCGACTGGATCTCGACCGCCACCCGCTTCATCCAGTTGGCGAACAGCGCCTGCACCCGCGGCAGGCCGCGGGGTGCCGACAGCGCCGGGTAGAACACTTCCTGCTCGAACTGGTGGAAGTACTCGTTCACCACCGAGATCTGCAAATCCTCGCGCGAGCCGAAGTGCGCGAACACGCCGGATTTGCTCATGTGCATGAGCTCGGCCACGGCGCCGATGCTCAAGCCCTCCAGGCCGACCTGCGTGGCCAACCGCAGCGCGGCGTCCACGATGGCGGCCTTGGTCTGCTGGCCCTTGGGGGATGCACGGCCCTCGACGGCGGCGGCCCGCTGGCTGTCGCCATCGGCAAGTGGTGCCGATTTGCGGGGAAGGTGGGAGACGAACATGCGGCCAAATTAGAACGAACGGTCGTGCTATTTTGCATGAAGACGAAATTCATCTCGCCCCACGACCCGTTTCTAGGTGGCCACGCCTAGGGCAAACGCGGGTTTACCCTAGTCGCCCCATTCCAGGCCTGCCCGCTGGAAGCGGGCGTTTTGGCGGTGCTTCAGAGCTTGAACGGCACCACCAGCTGGCGCTGCTCGCCCAGGCCTTCGATGCCGAGGGCCATCACATCGCCCTTCTTCAGGTAGACCGGCGGCTTCATGCCCATCGCCACGCCCGGCGGCGTGCCGGTGGTGATGACGTCGCCCGGCATCAACGTCATGAACTGGCTGACGTAGCTCACCAGCTTGGCCACGCCGAAGATCATGGTCTTGGTGCTGCCGGTCTGACGGCGCTGGCCGTTGACATCGAGCCACATGGAGAGCTTTTGCACGTTGGCGATCTCGTCGCGCGTCACGAGCCACGGGCCAATCGGGCCGAAGGTGTCGCAGCCCTTGCCCTTGTCCCACTGCGGGCCGCGCTCGGTCTGGTACTCGCGCTCACTCACATCGTTGATGGTGCAGTAGCCCGCCACATGCTCCAGCGCAGCCTTCTGCGATACATACCGGGCCCGGGTGCCGATGACCACGCCGAGCTCGACTTCCCAGTCGGTCTTGACCGAGCCCTTGGGGAGCATCACCGAATCGTTCGGACCCTGGATGCAGGTGGTGGCCTTCATGAAGACAATCGGCTCCTTGGGCACCGCAGCACCGGTTTCAGCCGCATGGTCGGAATAGTTCAGGCCGATGGCCACGAACTTGCCGATGCCCGATACCGGACAACCCATGCGCGGCGAGCCCTTGACCAGCGGGAGCTTGTCGGCCTTGAGCTTGCGCAGCTTGGCCAGCGCCGCATCGGACAGTTGCGCCGGGCCGATGTCCTGGACGACCGCGCTCAGGTCGCGCAGCTGCCCTTCGGCATCGACGAGGCCGGGCTTCTCCTTGCCGGGGTTGCCGTAACGAACGAGTTTCATGGGGTGTGCCTGCTTTCTTTTTTGGGTTGCGTGAAATCAATAGGTGGAGCGACCGCCTGACAGGTCGAACACCGCGCCAGTGGAAAAGGAACAGTCCTCGGTGCACAGCCATGTCACCATGGCCGCCACCTCTTCCGGGGTGCCGAAACGCCCCATCGGAATCTTGGACAACATGAACTGTATGTGCTCGGGCTTCATCTGGTCGAAGATCGCTGTCTTGACGGCTGCCGGTGTGACGCAATTGACACGCACACCGGTGTCGGCGAGCTCCTTGCCCAGCGATTTGGTCAGCGCCATGACCGCGGCCTTGCTGGCGCTGTAGGCACTGGCATTGGGATTGCCGTCCTTGCCGGCCACCGAAGCGATGTTGACGATGCGGCCGTAGTTGCGCTCGCGCATGTGCGGCACCAGCTCGCGGCAGCAGTAGAACAGGCCATTGAGGTTAACCTGCATCACCTGCGCCCAGGCGTCGACCGGATAGTCCCAGACCTTGGTGTTGGGGCCGGTGATGCCAGCACTGTTGACCAGCGCGTCCACCGCGCTGGACTGCTCCAGTGTCTGGCGCGTGGCGGCCACCACCGAAGCGTGGTCGCCCACGTCGACCGCAACCCATTGTGCCTGGGCGCCGAGCTGCGCACAGGCCGCGGCGGCGGCGGCACCATCGCGGTCCCATAACGTGACACTGCCGCCCGACGCCAGCATGCGCTGGGCGATGGCAAAGCCCAGGCCAGTCGCGCCACCAGTGATGACCGCATGGCGGCCGGCGAGATCGAGCTGGTTCATATCGTGATTCCTCCGTCGACCGAAAACACCTGGCCACTGGCAAACACCGATTCGTCGCTGGCCAGGTAGACGATGATCGGCGCGATCTCTTCGGCCTGGGCCAGCCGGCCCATCGGCTGGCGGGCGATGAAGTCCTTGCGCGCCTGCACCGGGTCGGCGTAACTGTTGATGCGGTCGCCCAGCGAGGGGGTTTCGACAGTGCCGGGCGCGATCGCATTGCAGCGAATGCCCTTGCCCACGAAATCCGCAGCCACCGCCTTGGTAAGCCCGACCACCGCCGCCTTGCTGGCCCCGTAGATGAACCGGTTGGGCAGACCCTTGACGCTGCCGCAGACGCTGGCCATGTTGATGATGCTGCCGCCACCGGCGGCCAGCATGCCCGGCAGCACCGCCTGGATCATCCAGAACTGCGAACGTACGTTGAGGTTAAAGGCGAAATTCCATTCGTCGTCGGTCGCCTGCAGAATGCTGCCGTTGTGCACAAAACCGGCGCAGTTGAACAACACGTCGATGCGCGGCAGACCCGCCACCAACTTGCCGATGGCGTCCTTGTCGAGCACGTCGAGCACGGCCGTGCGCACGCCGGGCACGCCGACATAGGCCTCCAGAAGCGCTGGGCTCACGTCAGTGGCCACCACCTGCGCGCCCTGCGCCGCCATCGCCAGTACACTGGCTTTGCCGATGCCCTGCCCGGCCGCTGTCACCAGCGCGGTCTTGCCTTGAAGTCTCATGGGTTGTCCTTTCGTCTGTCGTTCAGGACAGTTCCAATGCGAATTCTGCCCCGAACACACCGTGTCCCTGTGCGGACGCGGTGCGCCGTACGCGCCAAGGGTTTCACCGGATGCCGGCTTTGCCATTTGCGCAGATGATAAATTGGCCTGACCACCTGTCCAATTCTGGTTAACCCGCAAGGTCGGCACCACCTGCTCCCATGCTGCAGCACACCGTCGAACCGCAACGCCTCTGCCGCCAGCGCGTCGCCAACGCCGTTCGGCGCGCCAGGCAGGTACCGCCGGAACGGGCGCAAGCGCGGTTCAGTCCCCGCTGGAGACGGTTCAACGCGGCGCCTGGCGTTTGGTTTTTCACGCAAAGGGTTTCGTGAGATGAATCGGATTTGCCACTTGGACACGCCATGAACCACATCCATGCGTTGCACCCCTGCGACGACGTCCTCCTCGTCCACTCCCGGCTCATCGTCGGCCCGGTGATCGAGGCCATCACCTCGCGCGCCCGCATCCCGCCTGGGCACGCGGTGACAGCCGCCAACAACGGAAAAGTGCATGCTTGCGGCCAGAACCCCATCGTGTCCTGGCAACTTGGCCCCGCCCTCTAGGAATACGCCGATGGACCATACCCTTCCCGCCCCCGAACTCCAGGCCTGGATCAGCCGCCTGCTGCAAGCCGCCGGCAGCGCGGTCACCGAAGCCGACACCGTGGCAGCCAACCTAGTGCTGGCCAACCTGAGCGGCCATGACTCGCATGGCGTGGGCATGGTCCCGCGGTATGTGGACGCCGTGCTCGAAGGCGGTCTGGTACCGAACGCGGCAGCACGCATTACGTCCGACATCGGCACGCTGCTGGCCCTGGACGGCCAGCGCGGCTACGGACAGGTGGTCGGCGAACAGGCGATGCAGCTGGCGATGGCGCGCGCACGGCAACATGGCAGTTGCATCATGACCCTGGCGCAGGCCCACCACCTCGGGCGCATCGGCCACTTCGCCGAAATGGCAGCGGCGCAAGGTCTGGTGGCGCTGCACTTCGTGAATGTCCAGTCACGCCCGGTCGTCGCCCCCTGGGGCGGGGCGGATGGCCGCTTCGGCACCAACCCCTGCTGTATCGGCATTCCACTGGCGGGCAGGCCGCCGTTCCTGCTCGACTTTGCCACCAGCCGCGTGGCACAGGGCAAGATGCGCGTCGCCTACAACAAGGGCGAGCAGGTTGCGCCCGGGACGCTGATCGACCAACACGGGCGCCCCACCAACGATCCTGGCGTGGTCGTGGTGCCGCAGTCCAACGGCCTGCTCGGTGCGCTGCTGACCTTTGGCGAATACAAGGGCTTCGGCATGGCCATGGCCTGTGAACTGCTGGGCGGCGCGCTCAGTGGCAGCGGAACCTGGCATCGGCCCAGCGACCCGGCCGTGAAGGCCGTGGTCAACGGCATGCTGGCGATCCTGATCGATCCGGCCCGGTTGGGCACGCAGGAGGTGTTCGAACAGGAAGCGTGCGCCTTTGCGGACTGGGTGCAGGCCGGCCCGGTGGCTCCGGGCTTTGACGCCGTGCAGATCGCCGGGGACCCGGAACGCCGGGCGCGCGAACAACGCCAGAAAAGCGGCATCACCATCGATGCACAGACCTGGCAAGAGCTGCAGGATGCCGGCACGAAGGTCGGCTTGGCCGCAGCGCGCTGAAACCGCGCCAAGGGGCCGCGGCCGCCAGCTACAGCAGCACGGCGAGGCTGGCGTCGAGGTGCTCGGTCGGCGAGCGCTTGAAGCCTGAACGGGCAAACCGGTGCAGGCGACCGACGGTGAAGGCGGTGAGGGCCGAGGCCAGCACCTGGGCGTCGACGGTCGGCGTGGCGGAGCCAGCGGCATCGGCGCTGATACGCAGGCCCTGGCGCAGAGTAGCCTCGATCTTGTCGAAGAACTGGTTCATGCGCAGTTGCAGACGTTCGTTCTCGAACACCAGAGCATCACCCACCATGACCCGCGTCATGCCCGGGTTTTTTTCGGCGAACTGCAGCACCATCGCCACCACCTTGGCCGCCTGGCGGGTGCCGGAACGCGCGTCGGGCATGGCCTGCTCGCGATCGGTGATCTGGTTGACGAGGGTAAACACCGTCTGCTCGATGAACTCGATCAGCCCCTCGAACATCTGCGCCTTGCTGGCGAAGTGGCGGTAGAGCGCGGCCTCGCTGACACTGAGACGGGCCGCCAGGGCCGCGGTCGTGATGCGGTCGGCACCGGGTTGCTGCAGCATCTCGGCCAGCGCCTGCAGGATCTGCACCCGGCGTTCGCCGGGCTTGGGCCGCTTGCGAGGAACACGGGGCGCATCACCGGCAGGGTCGGCAGAAACACCTTCGGCGTCGGAGCTGTTCGGGGCGTCTTGCATGGTGTCTGAATTCATTCTCGCATACGGCAATGTCGGGGTTTACCCGGTCCCACCGACAAACTCAATGCGAGCGAATCATGGTCCCAAACGCCTGGTCGGTCAGGATCTCCAGCAACAGCGCATGCGGCACCCGGCCGTCGATGATGTGCACCGAATGCACACCGCTCTTGGCGGCATCCAGCGCCGATGCGATCTTCGGCAGCATGCCCCCATGGATGGTGCCGTCGGCAAACATCTCGTCGATGGCACGCGCCGACAGGTCGGTGAGCAGCTTGCCCGATTTGTCCAGCACACCGGGGGTGTTGGTCAACAGCACCAGTTTCTCGGCCGACAGCACCGAGGCCAGCTTGCCGGCGACCACATCGGCGTTGATGTTGTAGCTTTCGTTGTTCTCGCCAAAGCCGATCGGGCTGATGACCGGGATGAACGCGTCGTCCTGCAGCGCGCGCACCACACCGGGGTCGATGCTCACGATGTCGCCCACCTGGCCGACGTCGTGCTCCTTGCTGGGGTCCATCTGGTCGACCATCTTGAGCTTCTGGGCCCGGATCATGGCGCCATCGCGCCCGGTCAAGCCCACCGCCTTGCCGCCGGCCTGGTTGATCAGGCCAACGATATCCTGCTGCACCTCGCCACCCAGTACCCACTCGACCACCTCCATGGTCTCGGCGTCGGTGACCCGCATGCCCTGGATGAACTCGCCTTTCTTGCCCAGTCGGTTGAGCGCGTTCTCGATCTGCGGGCCACCGCCATGCACCACCACCGGATTGATGCCCACCAGCTTGAGCAGCACCACGTCTTCGGCAAAGTCGGCCTGCAGGGCGGGGTCGGTCATGGCGTTGCCGCCATATTTGATAACCATGGTCTTGCCGTGGAACTTGCGGATGTAGGGCAGGGCCTGGGCCAGGATCTCGGCCTTGTCACGCGGCGAAATGGAGGAGGTGTCGGTCATGGTCAGGGAAGGTAGCGGCAGGGGATGCCCGGATTGTGCAACAGGCCGCCCGCCGGGACGGCTCAGAGCGCCAGGGCCTGCAGGTCGGAGTTCGAGGGCTCGGAATACCCGTGCACACAGGTGGTCAGCACGGCCTTGATGCCGGGCACGTCACCACTGTCGACGGCGTCGCGCAAGGCTTCAAGCTGCACCAGCAGCTCCGGCCAGGGCAGGAATTCCTCGTGCGCCGTCATGATCCGCGGGTGCTGCGTGTGCGACGGGTTGTCGCCGATCAGCAGCTCCTCGTAGAGCTTCTCGCCGGGGCGCAGGCCAGTGATGGTGATCTCGATGTCGCCCTGCGGGTAGGCTTCGTTGCGCACGCGTAAGCCGGACAACTCGACCATGCGCCGCGCCAGCTCGATGATGCGCACCGGCTGGCCCATGTCGAGTACGAACACCTCGCCACCGCTGGCCATCGCACCGGCATGCAGCACCAGCTGGGCCGCCTCTGGAATGGTCATGAAATAGCGTGTCACGTCCGGATGGGTGACGGTGAGCGGGCCGCCACTGGCCAGCTGGGAGCGGAACAGCGGCACCACGCTGCCGCTGGAGCCCAGCACATTACCAAATCGCACCATGGTGAATCGCGTGCCGGCACCTTGCTGAAAATCCGACAGTGCCTGCAGCACCAGCTCGGCCATGCGTTTGCTGGCCCCCATCACGTTGGTCGGACGCACCGCCTTGTCGGTGGATACCAGCACGAAATTGGCCACCCCGGCGGCGATCGCGGCACGCGCCATGTTCAGCGTGCCGAACACATTGTTGGCAATGCCCTCGGCCGGGTTGATCTCGACAATCGGCACGTGCTTGTAGGCCGCCGCATGGTAGACCCACGCCGGCCGGTACCGATTGCACACCTCGGCCAGGCGACGCGGGTTGGTCACGCTGCCCAGCAGTGGCACCAGCTCGACTGCAGCCCCTTGCACGTCGCACAGGGCGCGCAGTTCCTGGTGGATGCTGTACAGGCCGAATTCGCTGTGGTCCAGCAACAGCAGCTGGAGGGGCTTCTCCTTGAGGATCTGGCGGCACAGCTCGCTGCCGATGCTGCCGCCCGCGCCGCTCACCAGCACCACCTGCTGCGCGCTGGTGCGCGTCAGCAATTGCGCCAGCGCGACCACCGGGTCCCGCCCCAGCAGGTCCTCGACATCGAGCTCATTGAAGTCGCGCACCGTCACCCGCCCGCTGGCCAGATCGGACATGCTGGGCAGCGTGCGCACATGCACTGGCAGGGTCCCGAGGCTGGCGATGATCTCGTTGCGCCGGGCGCGCGCCGCACTCGGCAAGGCCAGCAGGATGTCGGTCACGCCCCGGTCGTGCACCAGCTCGGTGATCCGCGCCGGTGCAAACACCAGCACGCCGTTGATGCTGCGCCCGACCTTGGCCGGGTCGTCGTCGACAAACCCGACCAGCACGAACTGGTGCGCGTTGGCGATCGCACTGGCGGTCTGCACGCCGGCCTGGCCAGCGCCATAGATCAGCAGCCGCCCCTCGGAAGCCAACCCGTTGCGCCCCATGCCCACCAGCCAGAACCGCACCAGGGCCCGGCTGCCGCCAATGACCAGCAGGAACAGGATCGGCTGCAATACACCCATGCTGCGCGGCACGCCCAGCCATTGCTGCCACAACAAAATGCCGAACAACAGCATCGCATACAGGGCCACGGCCTTGGCGATGGCCATCAGGGCCGCCAGACCGGTATAGCGGAAGATGGCGCGGTACAGCCCCAGACGCACGAAGATCGGAACCGCCAGCACCGGCGCCAGCAGGTACACCCACCACTGCGCGCCGCTGGGCCAGTGCAGTGTTTCCAGCCGCAGGCTGAACGCAAGCCAGGTCGACAGCAGTGCCAGCGCCACATCGAGCACGATCACCGACAGCTGCTTCTGCAGCCGCGGCAAGGCTACCAGGCGTTCATGCATGTTGCACCCTCCCCTGCGCAGCCAGACTGACGCCCAGCAACCAGAGCAGTGTCAAGCCCAGCGCCGCGTCCCGGAACGGTGCGTTCACGAGCGTCGTGGAGAACAGCGACACGCCGAACAGCAGCGTGACGCCCCCGCCCGGCGAGCGGGCGCGCCAACCCTGGCGGATGAAGCCGAGCAGCAGCCAGGCCAGAACCAACAAACCGGGAATCCCGGTTTCCATGCCGGCCAGCAGAAAGTCGTTGTGCGGGTTGTTGATTTCGGCGAACTGGCGCCGGGTTTCGGGCGTCATCTGCACATCCAGGCCCGTCCAGACCGAGCGCCAGTGGGGCAACCAGCTACCCACGCCGGTGCCCAGGACCGGATGATCGACCATGCCCTGGAAGGCCTCCTGGTACATGCGCCAGCGAACGCCGCCACTGGTGGCGAAGTTTTGGCCGGTGGTGGCGCCGCGGATGTTGTCGGCGAGTTCCGCGAAGCGCGTCTTGGTGGTCGGCGACAACTGCCACAACGCGGCCGCCAGCACCAGCACCACGGCAACACCGCGCAGTGCCGAGCGCATCGACCGGAAACGGAAGAAGACAGCGGTCAGCAGCAGCAGGACCAGCAGCAGCTGCGAGTTGCGGGATACGGCATGGAACGCGACCGTCAGCGCAAGCATCAGGGCTGCCAGCAAGGCCAGCCCGGAGTCGCGCGGCGTCAGGCGCCCGCTCACGCCGAGGTGCACAAAAACGCCTGCCGCCGTCGCCATCGTGATCATGTTGCCGCTGCTGAAATTGTTGCGCGACTGCAACAAGCTGGCCCAGATGGCCCAGGGCGGCAAGCCCCACGTATGGTGGGCCGCCACCACCGCAGCGGCCGCCAGCGCCGCCACCAGAAAGCCTGCCAGCGCGGCGCGCGCCTCCGAGGCGGTCAGCACCATCCCCATGAGCAGCAGCAGGGCCACGCGGGCTACATGGAACAACCGCGTCGGGGTGTCCTCAACCCAGTCGCCAACCAGCGCCGCAAGCAGCGTCCAGGCCAGCATCAGCCCTATCGGGAGCGCCACTGGCTGCCGGAACACGGCACCGATGCGATGCACGATGGCGGGTGCAAACGCCAGCAGCACCAGCATCAGCAGAAAGTTCAGGTACATCACGCCCACCGGCAGGAAGGCGCTGAAGCCCCAGCTGAAAGCGGCTACGCGGACCAGGCCGATCCGGCTCGCCGGGTGCTGCAGCGCCATCGGTGGCGGCAGCGGCGGCGCGCCCACGTCACGGCTGGATTGCAAATTGCTCTTTCTGCTTGCCCTGTGCAATCAGCGCCGCCAGCCACTTGGGCGTCAGACCGCGCCCGCTCCAGACCTCGCCGTTGGGGCCGCGGTATTTGGGTGCCACCGTGGCGGACGCACCCGACTTGCGCAGCTTGGCAGCCGGCGCCTTGGCAGCGGTCTTGCCCTTGCCCCGGCCCTTGGTCGACTTGGCGTTGCGGCTGCCCGCGGTCTGGATGTCCTTGAGGGTGATGCCGAAAGCCTGCATCTTGGCCACGATATCCTGTACGGTCTTGTCGAATTCGCGGGTGCGAATATCGCTGGCCTGCTTCTGGAGTTTTTCGATCTGGCTCTGGATGTCGATGAGATTGCTCATGGTTATGTCCTGAAAAGTGGTGGCAGATAAATGGATCAGTGCCGCACATTATCTCGCCGAATAACCTTGATGAAGGTAAGCGCGAGTATCTGAATATCAAATCCGATTGATCGGCGTCGCAGATATTGCGCATCGAGCGCCACCTTCTGCGGTATCGGCAACTCGTCGCGACCGTTCACCTGGGCCCACCCGGTCAGGCCGGGAACCAGTGCATCGACCCCCATGGCCGTGCGCTGGGCCACCAGATCGTCTTGGTTGAACAAGGCCGGTCGCGGGCCGACAAAACTCATGTCGCCGCGCAATATGCTCCATAACTGCGGCAATTCATCCAGGCTGCTCCGGCGCAGAAAACTGCCGATCGGTGTGAGATAACTCTCCGGCTGTTGCAGTAAATGCGTGGCAACGGCAGGCGTTTCGATGCGCATACTGCGGAATTTCGGCATCCTGAATATCCGGTTATATCGACCGACGCGGTCGGACCAGTACAGCGCGGGGCCGGGAGAGGTCCACCGGACCAGCACCGCAACCACCAGAAAAGGCACGGCCAGGCACAGCGCCGCCACCAAGGCCAGGCACAGGTCGAAGACCCGTTTGGATGCGGTCACTTTGGCGCCGCCCCTGCCTGTCCCGACGCCGCGACCATCCGGCGGAGGGCTTCATCCACCGCGAGGGGCGGAGCCCAACCCAGCAGTGCACGGGTCTTAGCAATGTCGAGCTGCAGGTTGCCGCACAGGCGCTGCAGCATCGCATGGCGACCCGTCAGGCGAGCGCCCCACTCCAGCACCGCGACCGGCACCGGCCACAGCCGGGCCTGACGGCCCTGGGCGCGTGCGAGGCGTTGCAGCAGCTCGGTGGTCGACAGGTCGCAGCCGTCGCTGACCAGAAAGGCCTGGTTTGCTGCCGCGGAGTGGGTGCCACACAGCACCAGCAGATCGACCAGGTTGTCCAGCGCCACAAAGCTGCGCCGGTTGTGCACTGCGCCCAGCGGCAGCGGCCAGCCGCTGGCCGCCGCGCGCGCCAGGGCCCGGAAGTTCGCCCGCACACCGGGGCCATAGACCAACGGTGGGCGCACGATCACCCACTGCATGCTGCTGCTGCCACGGGCCAGTTCGCGCAGGCCCGTCTCGGCCTCCAGCTTGCTTTGGCCGTAGGCGTCCTGTGGATGCGCAGTGTCATCGGCGTGAAAGGGCCGGCCCGGCTCGGTGGCCTCGCCATGCACCTTGACCGAACTGACGAAGACAAAGCGTGCCACCCCGGCCTGCAGCGCCTGCCGGGCCAGCGCCAGGCTGCCCTGCACATTGACGCGGCGGAATTCGGCCAACGGGTCCTGGGCGCGGTCCTGCATCACATGCACCCGGGCCGCCAGGTGGACCACCACGTCGACGCCCTGCAGCACGGCGCGCCAGTCGCCCGCGGCATCCAGCGGCGGAACCTGCACACGCGCCACCCCGTCGGCCAGCGCCGACCCGGAACTGCGGCTGCCTGCACGCACCGTGTGTTCGGGATCGGCGGCAAGCCGTGCGACCAGGGCCTGCCCGACAAACCCGCTGGCGCCCGTCACCAGCCACTTCATGGCCGCAGGAACTCCAGCAGCTTGGCCGGGTACTTGGACAAAATCATCAACCAATTGGTTCGAATGCCGTTGTCGCGGCAGGCCCGCAGCACCTCCTGGTTGAGCAGCAGCGTATTGCGCCAGCCCCCGGTGCTGACACCCCCGGTACGCATGCGCACCAGCACCGCATCGAGATGGCAAAAGCGCAGGGTACCGGAGCCGAAGGCCCGCGCAATCCACTCGTAATCGCCCGCAATGCGGAAATCAGTCCGAAAAGGCCCCGCCTGGGCGAACACGCGCCGCCGCACAAACATCGCCGGATGCGCCGGCATCCAGCCCCAGGCCAGCAGCGCGGGGCGGAAGCGTTCCGACCGGTAGCGCCGCACGCTGCGCTGTGGCTGCTCTGGATCGACATATTCAACGTCGCCCAGCACCGCGTCCAGCGCGACGTCCGCCTGCATCAGCGCGGCCACGCGCGCCAGCACATCGCCGCTGGCATACCAGTCGTCCGAATTGAGAAAGGCCACCACCTCGCCGGTAGCGCGGGCCACGCCCTTGTTCATCGCGTCGTAGATGCCGAGGTCGGGTTCGCACACCAGAGTGGCTACCCGCGTGCCCTCGGCGCGCACGATCGCGCAAGTGGCATCGCGCGATCCGCCGTCGATCACGATGTGCTCAACGTCCGGGTGCGATTGCCGTGCAACCGAATGCAGGGTCTCGGCGATCGTGCCTGCGCTGTTGTAGGCCACGGTGATGACCGAGATCTTCAGAGCTTCCCCGCCATCCGGGTCATCGCGCGGCGCAGCAGCTCCTTGATCGGCCGCGGCACGAAGCGCTGCACCATGCGGCGCGAGGTGACCTGCGCCGCCGACTTGATGCCATAGGCACATCCCGGCACCCGTTGGCGGACCTGCGCGACGGCCTCGCGCAAAGCGTCTTCGTAGGTGGTGTAGACACCGTCCGGCTCCCGGCGCTCGGCGATGTAAGACTCTGACAGACGGTCAAAGCGCCCACCCTCCAGCAGTTGGAACTGGTGAAAATGGTAGAACACCAGCGGTACTCCGTTGACGGTGTAGCCAAGCTTCTCGCTGCCGCCGAAGCGGTAACGGTCGAAATTCCAGGGTGCCAGGCCTGCCCCCTCATGCTGCAACACATGCACCGCGTTGAAGTCGCGCGGCCAGGCATCCAGGTATTTCTGGTCGCCCATGCGGTCGTCCTCCAGGCGGGCAAAACACCACTCCAGGCACTGCGCGCGCCAGCGCTCCAGGCAGGCCATGCCTTCGGCGTCGCGCCGGAAGCCGACCCACTCGACGCAGAATCGGCCGTTGACCTCCAGATGCTGCAGGCGCGGTGTGAAACGGTGCTCGATGATGGCCACCGAGGCGTCGCCGATTTCATCGAACAGCGGCTGCACCGGTGAATAGAAGTACAGATCGGCGTCGAGATAGGTGATGCCATCGATGGACGGATCGGCCTGCAACACCTGCCAGGTCAGGCAGGGTGTGAGCGTCCAGCAGTACTCGGCCACGTTGCGGGTTTTCTTGACCTCGCGCATCTGCGCGTCCTCGAAGTCGGCCAACGCGATGCAGGTGATGGCCGGGAAGTCCAGCTGCAGCAGCAGCGTGCGCGTGTCCTCGTCCATGCACAACACGTGCACATGGGCGCCCGGGCAGGTGCGGTACAGCGAGCGCAGCATGGCCACGCCCTTGAACAGGTAGCCCCGGTCGAACAGCGTGCAGAAATGCCGAACCTGCATCACCCACCTGCTGCGGCGAAGGAGTTCACGGCATCCACCACCTGCGCCATCTGCGCATCGGTCATCGCCGGGTGGCAGGGCAACGACAGGCAGCGCTCTGCATGGGCCTCGGCCACCGCCAGCCCGGCCGGATCGCGCAGGATATCCCGGCAGGGCTCCTGGTGGTGGATCGGCACCGGGTAGTGGATCAGTGCATCGACGCCGCAGCGCTGCAGGTGCTTCTGCAGCGCTTCACGGTCGGCGCAGGTCAGCACGCACAGGTGGTGCACGTGACGGTCGGCATCGGCGGGCAGGGGCAGCAGGCGCACGGCCGCATGGCGGATGCCCTGGGCATAGGCCTGCGCGATGGCACGGCGCCGCGCCGTCCAGCCATCGAGCCAGGGCAGCCGCGTGCGCAGGATCGCCGCCTGGATCTCATCGAGCCGGCTATTCATGCCCAGGTACGGGTGGTGGTAACGCACGCTTTGCCCGTAGTTGCGCAGCGCCCGCACGCGCTCGGCGAGCGCATCGGAAGCACTGCTGAAGGCGCCCCCGTCGCCCACCGCACCCAGGTTCTTGGTCGGGTAGAAACTCCAGGCCGCGAACGCACCGAAGCTGCCTGCCGGTCGGCCTTGCACCGTGGCGCCATGGGCCTGCGCGCAATCCTCGACCAGGTGAATGCCGCGCTGGTGCGCCAGCGCGGCCAGCGACTCGACCGCCCCGACCTGCCCGTACAGGTGCACCAGCACGATGGCACGGGTCCTCGGGCCGAGGCAGCGCTGTACGCTGGCCAGATCGAGCATGGCGGTGTCGGCATCGATGTCGGCCAGCACTGGAATCGCGCCAGCACGCAGCACCGCCAGCACGGTGGCAAAAGCCGTCATCGGCGTCGTGATGACCTCGTCGCCGGCGCCGATACCCAGCGCGCGTAACCCGAGCTCGATCGCGTCCATGCCATTGCCGCAGCCCACCACATGCGGCACGGCCAGGCGCGCGGCCCATTCCTTCTCAAAGGCCCCGACCTCGGTGCCCAGCACCCACCAGCCGGAGCGGATTACGCGCTCACAGGCGGCCACTTCGGCCTGAACCAGGTCATCCGGATCGGCCCGGAAATCATTCATCACAACCTTGGACATGTTCATTCCCAGTAGGAGGCTGCGCCATGGACGCGGTAATAGTCGAGGGTGCGCCGCAAGCCCTCGTCGAGCCCGATTTTCGGCGACCATCCCAGCAACTGGTACGCGCGGGCCCAATCGCCGTAATAGTCGCCGATATCGATCGCCTTGCGCTCGGGTGGGAAAGGCACCAACTCCCATTGACCCGCGCCCTGCACCGCCACCAGCTGCTCGGCCAGCCGGCGCAGGCCGACGACCTCGCTGCTGCCCAGGTTCATGACCTCTCCCACTGCGGCATCGCGGGTGGCCGCCAGCAGCATGGCGTCGACCACGTCGTCGACGTAGTTGAAATCGCGCAGCTGTTCGCCGTCGCCAAACACCTTGATCGGCTGACCGGTGAGCAGCAGCTTGACCCAGATGCCCAGGAAGGTCTGGCGGGCGTCCTTGACCCGCATGCCGGGGCCGTAGGTGTTGGTCAGGCGCAGGCAGGTCGAGGCGATGCCATAGACCTTGTGGTAGAGCATGTGGTAGCCCTCCCCCGCCAGCTTGTGGATGCCATTGATGTCCACCGGCACGATCGGGTGCTTTTCGTCGACGGGCAGGTACTGCGGCTTGCCGTAGAGCTGGCGCGTCGACGCGAACACGATGCGGATGGCCGGGTTGAACTTGCGCACCGCCTCCAGAATCGACAGCTGGGCCGTGGCGTTGATGTCGAGATCGGTGAACGGGTCGGTCATCGAGTCCACGTGGCTGGTCTGGCCCGCCAGGTTGAACAGGTAGTCCTGGTGGCGGATCAGCTGCGACATCGCATGCGGGTCGCGCACATCCGAGATGTTCAGCCAGACGCGCTCACGGATGTCCGCGATATTGGCCAGGTTGCCACCGTACAGCGGGATCAGGCTGTCGACCAACGTCACGCGGGCGCCAGCCTGCAGCAGACGGCGCGCCAGCATGGAGCCGATAAAGCCGCAGCCGCCGGTGACAAGGACACGTTTGCCCTGGAATTCAGTCATGGATTTTCTCCGCAAGCACGATTTGGTCGAGGAACAGGTCCGGGTTGCGGGGCAGCAGCGCCCCCAGCACCAGGCCCAGCACGGTCAGGGGCGCGAACAACACGGCACCCACCAGCAGGTTCAGTACCCGGCTCCGGCTGCGGCTGACCTTGAAAAAATAGGCAATTGCCAGTTGTACCAGAACCGAGAAGTCGTCGAGTAGCTTGCGCTGCTGCAGCACCCGAAATCCGTTGCGCTCGAGCAAGGCACGCAGGCCGAAGCTGGAGTAGCGCGCAAAATCATGGGGCTGTTCATGCTCGTCCCAGACAAAGGGGATGGTGAGCAGCAGCTGCCCGCCCGGCCGCAGCACACGGTGGATCTCGCGCAGAAAGTCCTCCGGCGTGAACACATGCTCGAGCACCTGGTTGCACAGCACCGACTGGAACTCTGCGTCTGCGAACGGAAACCGTGTGCCGTCGTAAAACGCGTCGGCCACACCCCGGCTGCGCGCCACCGCGCTGTCGATGTCGAGCCCCACGTACTCCGGCACCGGAAACAGACTGCGGTAGGGCTTGGAGCCGCAACCGACATCGAGCAAGGGCCCCTGCAACTGGCCGCCGAACTGCGCGATGGCCTTCCAGAGGCTGCGGCGCGCCAAAAAGAACGGGTTGATGAACAAGCCGGGAAGTCCCGGATGGTACTGCTGCCGGTAATAGGCCTGGCGCAAGCGTTCGATCATCGCCGTGCCTCGCAGATCAGGCCGGAAAAAGCAAACTGGAAACGCTCGCGGGTGGCAAACCGCCCGTCCTCGCCGGGGAATGCGGCCAGCACCTTCCACTGCCGCGCCAGGTACTCCAGCAAGGGCGCGCGCGCGAAAATCCGGCACGGGTAACTGGCGTCGTAGATGGAAGGCGGCACCGTCTGCACGCACAAGCGGTCGCGGGCGGACTCTGCCAATGGCGTGCGGTCGATTACCAGCCCCGTGGCACCCGAGTCCTGCAGGCTGTCGAGCAGCTGCAAAGGGTGTTCCAGGTACTGCAGCACGCTGGACAGCAGTACCACGCAGGGCTGTCCCCACCACGGCACTTGCTGCAGCGTGTCGGCAAAGCCGAGCTCGGCGGTGCTGAACTCACGCCGCCCCGCCGCCACGAAATGCGGCTGTTCGACCACGCACCAGCGCAACTGCGGCAGGCCCGCCAGAAACGGCCGATTCTGCCGGTAGGTGCTGCCGAGCGACCCGCCGAAGTCGATCACGTTCAAGCGCCCCTCGTTCAGGGCGGCAGCGCGCAACAGCGCCGCGAGGAGGGGGTAGGAAAAGGCCGGCTCGGCAAACAGCACCGAGTCCCGCTCGAACGCCGCGCGCCCCGCCACCACGGCACGAGTTGCCCCCAGCACGCGCTGCAGGATCGCGTCGGTGTCATACCCCGTCGCGGCGGCGGTGGCGGCATCCCAGTTGGCGTAATCGCCGCAAAATCGGATTGCGCCACCCGACACCCGGCGAAGCTCGTCGAGCAGCACCGGTGGCAACACGCGCTTGAGCTTCTGGCGCAGGCTCATCGATTCCCCCGCAAGGGCCGCAGCACCCGGCGCCACGCGCGGCGCACGAGGCTCTCGCGTGTACGCCGAAAGAAATCCACGAAGGCCGCCCGGGCGACAGGTGATGGCTCCAGCGCGATGCGCGCCACCGGCACCGGGCGCGGGTCCAGAGTGCCGGTGTATACCTCGGTCGGGCCGCAATGGGTGCCGCTGGCATCGTTGCCAATGTTCACGACCAGGCTGCGGCCCGGGTACAGCGTGAGCATGCCATGCAGGAAACACGACGCATGCCAGCGGATCGCCCAGGAGTCGTTGCGCCCGGCGATCTGGCCGCGCAGCATGGCGGTATAGGGATAACTGCCATCCAGGTCGAAGTCGCGCACCAGGGCGCGCTGAGTAAGCTGCGCCAGCAGCCGTTCGCCGTCGGGCTCGAAGCCGGCCCAGGCGCGCGACCAGGTGGCCCAGCCCCAGCAGTCCGCGCCCTGCAGGAAAAAGGTCTCCGGCAGCGGCTGTGGCACCGGGTAACAGTAGCCATGGATGCTGGCCACCTGCGCGTCGTGCGCATAGCAGTCCAGGGCCGCATTCATGTAGGCGAGGAAATGCGGCGACAGCACCAGGTCGTCTTCCAGCACGATGACGCGGTCGTATTCCTGCAGGGTGGTGCTGACACCGTCGATGATGGAGCGCGCCAGCCCCAGGTTGCTGGCCCGGTGGATGCGCGTGACCGACGCGAAGCCGGTGATGTCGTCCACCAGGCGGCGCACCGCATCCACCGCCGCCTGGTGCTCGGGTTTCCTGGCCGCATCGCAGTACACGCGCAAGTGGGTGCTCGTCGCCTCGGGATTGCGCTGCAGCGCGTCAAGCGTGCGGGCCAGGTGTTCGGGCCGCATGTAGCAGAACAGCGCGACGGGAGCCGGTGCGGTGGTCACTGGAGTACCTTGGTGCTGCGCACTGCGGTGCGTGCTTGCCCGGGGCGGCCTGGCGCGGCGCTCATGTCGGCTGCTCCACGGCGTCCTGGTGGCGATGGAGCACCAGCAGTTCATCGGCCAGCTCCGCAATGGCCGCATCGTGGGTGATGAAAACGATGATGCCATCACCCAGATGCGCGCGGATGTTGCGCACCACCAGCGCACGGGTGGCGGAATCCAGCGCGCTGGTGGCTTCGTCGAGGATCAGCACATCCGGCTTGCGCACCAGGGCGCGCGCAATGCCGATGCGCTGGCGCTGCCCGCCCGAGAGGTTCTCGCCCAGGTAGCTCAGCGGCGAGTCCAGGCCATTGCGCATGGATCGGATCTGGTCCTGCATGTCCACCATGCGCAAGGCGGCCCACAGCGCCTCGTCATCTGCCGCGTGGCCGAACAGCAGGTTCTCGCGCACGGTGGTGGAAAAGATCTTGGGTTGCTGCTCGACCAGCATGATGCGCCCGCGTACATCGGCCAGGCTGTGTTGCCCGTCGTTGACCGCCACAGCGCCGGCCTGCGGCGGGACCAGGCCCAACAGGATGTCAGCCAGTGTGCTCTTGCCTGAACCCGAGGGGCCGACGATGGCATAGGTCTTGCCATGCTCGAATCGAAAGCTCAGATCGTGCAGCACCTTTGCATGGGCGGCATACCCATAGTCGATATGGCTGAACGACAGGCTGCGGATCGACTGGCTGCGCGCCAAAGCGGGCCCAGCCAGCTCGGCGGTGGTCGCGCCCGTGAGGGCACCGATGTCGCCTACGGCCCGCAGGTCGGTCATGAGTTGCGAGCCGGCGGTGATCAACTGCCCCAGCGAGGCAAAGATCCGGATCACGATGACCGTGCCGGCAAACATCGATGCGTCGTTCAGGCTGAATTCCGCCCCGGGCCGGAACGCGATGGCTGCGATCAGCAGCAGCAGCACGGCAGGCAGAGACTTGACGCCGGTCTTGATGCTCTCGATCGTGAACAGCAGGCGCACATAAAACCCGATCTGCCCGGCATAACTGGCGCTGACGAAATGCTCGCCCTGCAGCGAGCGGATCGAGCGCAGGCTGTTGAGCGCCTCCACGAAGTGCGTGCCCAGTTCCCGGGACAGCACCACCGAACGGCGGTTCAGGCGCAGGACGGTGCGTAGCATCACCGCCACCATCACCGCACAGAAGCCGAGGAACGCCGCCACCGCCACAAAGATCGACGTCGAGAACTGGTAGAGCACCGCCATGGCCACCGTGGCGGTGCACAGGCCCACCACACACTGCAGCAGGCTGGAAATGATGGTGCCGGCGCGGAAGGTGTCATCGCCGGCCAGCGTGATGTAGTGGCCCACCGAGCGTGCATACACCGCTGCCAGCGGTTCGCGCGCCACCACGTGGCGGAAGATACGATCGCTCAAGGCTCGGTGCACCCGTTTGCCGAGCAGCGCGGCCAGCACGGTCTGCAGATACCCGAGTACCAGCCGCGCCATCATGGCCAGGAAGAACAGCCACAGCCAGGTGCGCTGCGTCGCCGGAAGGTCCATCCGGGCGGCCAGACCGCGCCAGAATCCGGCCACCCATCCCTGGCCGGACAGGGTGCCCGAGGACAAGGGAATCATCAGGCTCGTGGCCACATACTCAAACACCAGCACCAGCAAGGTCAGGCCCAGTACCAGATAGAACAGCGGGAAGCTTCGTGCGACATAGGCGACGAAGGCGGTCAGTTGCCGCAGCATGGACAGCAGTGCGGCGACCTGGGGTTTCATCAGGCCATCGCGCGCAATGTCCTGACCAGACGCGATTGGTCACAGCCGCGCTGCTCCAGAAAGGCTGCAACCTGCGCATCCTCCAGGATCGAGAGCGACTCTTCGTAGAAGCCATTGGTGACGTAGAAACCCAGCAGGGCCACGCGCACCTCGACTGCCATGCCACGGGCCACATCCGGGCGCAGCGCAAAGACGGCATCGCACTCATTCAGGAACGTATGGGCGCGCACCCCGGCATTGCCGAAGCGCGAGGGCCCATAGATCGGTTTGACATGCAGCAGTTCGAAACCGAGTTCCTCGAGGTACTGGCAGGCCTGCCAGAACTTGCCCGCGCCCTGCATGACCGGCTGCGCCTGCAGGGTGGATTCCATCTCGATGCCGACGATGCGCCGGCTCTGCAGCAGGGTATGCGCACCGGTGAGGATGGACAACTCGGTCCCTTGGGTATCGAGCTTGACGAACACCGGGCTGTCGACCGGTGTGCCCTCCAGTACCTGGGGCAGCGTCAGCGTATCGATCGGGACCGGCCGCACCGGAAAGTAGTATTCGCGGTTCTGGATGCGCTGCGTCATCCCAGGCGTTATGACCGGCTCGAGCAGGCTCGAACCGCTGTCGATGTTGGTGATGTACAGGGTCTGGGTGCCGCCGTGCTGGCTCAGACCAGTCGTCACGGCGCGCACCTCGCTGGGCCAATGCCAGGACTGGATATACCCGAGGTTGGCTACGTTGGGCTCTACCGCGATCCATTGTGTGCGGGGCGACTCCAGGAACACCCGCCACCGCGCATGGGGGTAATACGACGCGCCAACGTCGACACACACCACGCCCGGCAGGCAGGGCGCGAGTTGCTGCACCACGCGGGACACCGCACTGAACCGCTTCAGGCCACGCTTGACCGGGCCAGGCACCAGTGTCTTCAGGCTGTGCAGAAGGCTCATGCAATGGCCCGCTTGATCTTGCCCAGCACACGGCTGGTGGTGGTGGCGCTGGAAAAGATCACCTGCAAGGCAATCCGCTCGCCGGCCTGCACCATGCCGCCCCGGTGCAGGAGCCGTGCGCCGTCGAACACGATGAACGTACCCGCCGGGCCGACCATGCGCTTTTCGCACTGTTCCAGCGACGACTCGAGCGCGCTGCCGGGGCAGACATCCCAGCCGAGGTGGGAATTGAAGCGAATCTCGCGCGGCAGGCGCATGAAGTGCACCCGAAAGCGCTCGGAACTCATCGACTGGTGGTACTTCTTGCCGTAGTAGTCGTGCAGCGGGGATGCGGCCGCATTGCCGACGTTGCCCACGACCCGGCCCACGATCTCCTGCAGCGGGTTGAGCTCCATCGCCTGCAGGGCTTGCACATAGGCGCCGGTGGGGCCGTTGCGTTCATCCACATCGGTCAGGTAGACGATGGACTTGGGATACACGATGGATTCATCCAGGTGGGCATACAGCGTGCTGGGCGCCCGGTCGAGCGAATCGAACACATTGGCCCACCAGGTGGCCTGGGGAACGCTGAGCTCCAGTGCCAGCCCCGTGACGGTCATGCGCCTTGCGGCGTAGGCGCTGACCGCATCCAGCACACCGAGCGCCTGGAACTCGCGGTTGAGCACTTGCATGATCCGGCGCACGGCCGAGCCCGAACCCACCGACAGGTCGTCGCGCGTGACACGGCCCGCACGGGCGTGCTCGCGAAAGCGGGTCAGCTCGGCAGCGCCGACCGCCAGCAGCTCCGGCGGAACCGAAGGCGGCAGCTGCCCAAAGTAGCAGCGATCCTGCAGGAGCCGCAGAGCGTCGCGCTGGTTCTGCGGATCCTTGAACACCAACGCATCGCGCAGGTGGGCCGCAGCATACCCCTTGAACTCTTCCCGCAGCAGGCGACGGCATTCGGCCTGCAGCTCCTGCAAGAAGACGCACTCCTGCGCGTCGCTGGTCTGCGCTGCCAGGCTGCCAAAGACAGTGCCCAGGCCGACTTCGCACTGCTGCAAACAGGCATCGCGCTGCTGAGGAGCGAGGCGTGGACCCAAATCGCGGCTGATCAGGTAAGGCGTGTTGAATGCATCCAGCGCCGACGATTCCAGCACCAGCGGCGGGTGGTTGAACTGGAAGCTGGGGTGTTGTGCGTAGCTGGCGTCCAGCGCGAGGGGTAGGTGTTGCATAGTGATGCGCGGCAGAGTCTCACCATTGTTCGCGACTGGCGTTGGCGAAACGCGTGGATCCAGACTGGGCAGTATAACTTTGCCCCACTGGCTCGCCCGCTCTGGCAGGGGCGCGGCCGCAGTTCAAGGCAACTGCGCAACAAATGCGGCAAACCCGTCGGAATGGCGCAGGGTGTCGAGGGCCTGCAACAGCGCGCTGTCCGGGCTGTCCGGGCT
>Ga0105048_10001271_pt1 | contig 40984 bp, 27 predicted proteins | sample MAT05_FD_78382 | JGI IMG/M metagenome (GOLD analysis project Ga0105048, IMG submission 78382) | Freshwater microbial communities from Lake Fryxell liftoff mats and glacier meltwater in Antarctica - MAT-05 | ecosystem: Environmental > Aquatic > Freshwater > Ice > Liftoff microbial mat | place... | reverse complement strand
CTCAAGGCCCTCGCGGCCCTGAACTCGTTCCGCACGGGAAGCAACTTTCAGGCGTGGGTCTTCCGCATCGGCCACAATAACTTCGTCAACCGCAAGCGAGCCGAGCGGCGAACGCGAGGACCGCTCCCCGAGGATTTGCCCGCTCCCCTCACGGGCCTGGGCGAGGCCTCGACCGAGTGGCGGGAATCGCTTGACCTCGTGAACCGGGCGGTGGCGGCCCTGCCCGAGGACTTCCGCAGTGCGCTGCTGCTTCGCGTGGAAGAAGGCCTTTCCTTCCGTGAGGTGGCCAAGGTGATGGGGATCACCGAAGAGACGGCTCGCTGGCGGGTGTTCAAGGCCCGGCAAAAGTTGGTGAAGGCCCTGCCGCCGGACGTTCTTCCAGCCGGGGCATCGGGTGACTGAGACGTGAGACTGAGACGTGAGACTGTGACGGGTGACTGAGACGTGAGACTGCGACTCGTGGTGCGAACATGACCTGTGAAGAGCTTCGATCCGTAATCCTTGCCCTCGCGAACCCGCTGGAAGCGCCCGCTCCCGTGAGTGAGCACCTTCGCGGATGTGCCTCGTGCCAGAAGTGGTGGGCTCACCTTCGCACTCTTGAAACACTCGTCACGAAGCTGCCTGTCCCACCGGCCCCCGCGAACAAGAAAGCCAGGCTGCTCGACGAACTCCACGGCCGCGGCCCTGCGATTCACGTTCGGCCGAGGCTTCGCCACGAGGGCGAAGGTGTCTTCCGCCGGCGCCGAGTGCTGGCCCTCGCGGGGCTGGCGGCTTCCGTGGCGATTGCCATCGGGATCGTCGCCATCATGCGAGGCCCGTCACCAAAGTCGCCCGTGGTGAAGGCTCCGACTCCGCATCCGTTCCTGGAACGCGTGGTGCAGCGGAACGTCGCTCTCGTGAAGTCGACCACTCCTGCGGCTCGACTTGCCACGCTGGGCTTGCTCGCGGACGATGTCCGCCTGGAAGCTCGCGACCTGGCTCGTGTCGCTTCTGTCGAAGACCTCAAGGCCCTGGCCGGTTGGTACGACAAGCTCGTTCGTGAGGGGCTCGTGACCCAGGCGGAAGCGATGCCCGCTCTCGCGATGGACCCTGCCGCGAAGGCGGTGCTCCTCCGTGACCTCGCGGGCCGACTCCACCATGCGAGTGAAGATGCCGAGCGGCTGGTGAACGACGTTCCACCCGCGGCTCAGGAATCGATGCGACGGATGGCCGAGACCGCCAAGGTGGGTCAACAGAAACTTCGGCAGCTGGCCGGAGGAGCCTGAAATGTTGCGATCCTGCACCACCTTCGCGATGCTCATCGTTCTTGCCGCCTGGGCGGGTGCCCAGGGCCGTCCGATGCTTTCCACCGCCGAGCAACTGAAGATGCTCCAGGCGGACCGCACGCTCCTCGGTTCGCTCGTGGACGATGGGCTCGGCCTCGCGAAGTCCAACACGCCCGTGGAGAAGGCGGATGGCTGTCGACGCATGACGAAAAGCCTGGTCGATGCCCTCGGCCGTGCTGCGGGCGACCAGGACCCAGACCGCGTGGCCGAGATCGGCGAACACCTGGAAAACGTGATCCGCGACGCCCTGGCTCCGACGATCGACGAAGCCCGCGGGCTGATCCCTGAGGATTCGCCCGAAGCCGCCAAGCTCAAGCTCGTGAGGGACAAGTCCACGGAGGATTTGAAGGCGGCACTCGCCTCGATTCCCCAGGCGGGCAAGGTCGGCGGCCATGCCCGCGTCAAGGAAACGCGTGGAAAGCTCGATCAGCTTCGAGAGCGGTTGAAGTAGAACTTGCCTCGAAATCCCGACCCGATTCGAGATTACTTCCCGGCCCCCAAAGCCTTCTTCACTTCCGCGGCGACTTGGTCGGCCAGCATCTTCGAGCCCTCGTCCGTGTAGTGGACGTTGGCATCGCGGGCGCCCTTGAACTGCGACGAACGAACGAGGGCGTTCAGGTCGTCGATTGCCACGCCGTGAGACTTCATCACTTCCAGGGCCGCGGCGTTATAATCCTTGTCGCTGTCGAACTTCCGCTGCGGCTCCTTGTCCGGCACTGGCGTCGTGGTCGCGAAGATCACCTTGGCGCCGGTCTTCTTCATCTTCGCCACCATCGCGTCCAGGTTCTTCTTGTACTCTTCGATCGGCACCTGGAGCTTCCCCTTTTCCGGGCTGGTGTTTGCCCCCTTCTCGTCCATGTACTTCAGGTCATGCAGGCCGAAGTTGAAGTGGATGACGTCCCACTTGCCTTCGCCCAGCCAGGCGTCGAGGTTCTCGATGCCATTGATGGTGGGGCCGCAGTTGGTACTGGGCCGATGCACATTCGCGACACCCTTCAGAGCCTCGCGCGTGGGGACGTGATAACCCATCGAGATCGAGTCGCCGATGAGCAGCACTCGCGGCAGGCCGGGCACATCTTCGACCTTCGCCAACGCGGGGCTGGGGGCCTTCTTCTTCGGCGGTTGCTTCTTGGTGTCCTGGGCCGGCAGCGACGGAGAAAGTGCAAGAATCGCGATGAGGAACAGCAGGGGACGCATGTTAAGGTCTCGTGGGTGGCGGGAAGGAGTGATCCCGTGGTACGTTACGAAGCCTTCGACGCCTGGCTACCGGTCCGGCAGAGGCTTCACTGCAAATCGTTGAACCACTGCCCGCGATGGCACGCCTTGCTGCGCCGCTTGGAGACGATGACATCCGCAATCTTGGAGCCAAGCGGACGATGTTAAAACCTGCCGGGAGTAGGGGCAATTCCAGTGCGGAGGTGGAAGCTCGTCGAGCCTGGTGCGGGACCGCGCCGGCCGCATCAGTCAATCCGCCTGTGCCGGGAACAACGCAGCCTGGAGCCAGGCGCCTTCGCTTGCTGAACCGACGGTAACGGGTTAGCGTAAGAGAGAGAGCGAAACGTTCGCATTCCTCCGGAAGGGCCTTCGCATGTGGCCGAGCCGTTTTGATCGCCGTCGATTTCTGGCCGCCTCCGCGTTCCTGGCGCTGGGCGGTCGAACGCTTTACGCCCAGGGCCCGACCGAGCGAGACATCCCGCCGGTGAACCTGCCCGAGGATCGCCCGGGCATCTGGACGCTGCACTTCCGGTACAAGGTGCCACGCATCATCACGGTTCGCGGCCCGAACGGCCAACCGCAGGAAATCTGGTACATGTGGTTCCAGGTCTACAACAGGACCGGGGACCCCCAGACCTTCCTGCCGGAATTTGAACTGGTGGCCCACAACCCGGATGTGAACCTGCTGGACGAGCCACGTCCGTATGCGGTCGACGCGGTGCGTAAGATCGAGAACCCCAATCGCGAGGATAAACGACTGCCTCAGCTTTGGGTTCACACGACGATTGACATCGCGAAGCGGCCGATCGAGCCCACGAAGGAGGATTCGTTCCCGAACACGGTGACCGGTGCCGCGATCTGGACGGACATGGCCAAACAGGCTCCGAAGACGAACAAGTTCAGCATCTTTATCAGCGGCCTGTCGGACGGCCTGACGCAGGGCAAGTTGCCAAGCGGAGAGACGTTGATCAAGCGGAAGACGCTTCAGCTCGATTTCCTTCGCCCCACGGATGAGTCTCGCGCGGCCATCACGGATATCCGCCTCGATCCCGGCGTGGCGACGCCGGAGAACTGGATCTATCGGCCATCGTCGCGTTTGAAGCAGTGACGCGCTCCGATTCGCGGAGCGGCCAGGGGTGCGTCAGTGCCCCGTCTTCGCCAGTGAGGGATCGTTCTCGGCGCGGTACAGATTGAATGTGAGTTGCACCTGCCCGTGGTGGTGAGCCTCGTGCCAGGCGAGCACCTGGAACCACTCGCCATAAGGCCACTGCGCGTCCGGCGTCGGCTTTCGATCCAGATCTTCCGTCGTGAGCGACCGCAGATGCTCGAGCAGGGCCGTTCGGCGCTGCTCGAGATATCGGCGAATCGCGTCAAGGGTGGGAATGTCGTCGTCCGGCACACTGCCGCCGGCGAAACGTCGAACGGTGTCGGGCTCGGCCACGGTGCCGGAGAGCATTCGGACGTTTAGGTGGCGGTCGTCCGTGGCCGCCACGTGCATGAGCTGCCAGGCGATATGAGCCCGCCCCGGTCCCGGCCGCCAGCCGAGCACGCGAGCGGGGTCAGGCGTCTCCGCGATCGAATCGAGCAGGGCGAGCGTGCGTTTCCGCACCAGTGCCAACAGCGAAACCAAGTCGTTCGGCGTCATCGCATCGTCCTTACTTGAGTTGGGCCCGCTTGTCGGCGATCAGCTTCAGCAAAACCTTCTGCGGGTCGGCGAACTTCTCCAGACCCTCGCGCATCAGCGTTTCCTCGAGCTTCGACATGTCGACCTTCTGATCGATGTCCGCCAGCACTTCGACGGAAGGAAGCTTGTCCACCTGGCGGGTGAACGACTGACCGCTGGCCTGGACGGCCTTGTTGGTGGCGGGCGGATTCGTCTCAATATCGCTGCCGGCAAAGGCTGCGACGTACTTCCACGGTGCGTCCGTCGGCTTCTTCGTGCCGGTGCTGGCGAAGATCATCTCCTGCTTCAGGCTCAGGCCCTTGCCTGCCCAGAACTCATTGTTGAGCTTCCAGATTCGCTTGGCATTGACGATGCCGACCATGCCCTGAGCTTCCGCCGAAAGCGTGGGAACGTGCTTCTCGGTGTACACATCCAGCCGCGAGACAAAGATGCTGTACACGGTCTTGACGTTCTGCTTGTCGCTGCGGCGCTGGGCTCCACGCCAGGTCGCTTCCCGGGCCGCGATGTACTGCCGCTCGCTGAAGATCAGCGTCACATTCAGGGCCACGCCCGCGGCGACGAGTTCTTCAAGCGCCCCCAGGCCGCCGGGCGTCGCGGGGACCTTGATCATCCGGTTCTTGTGCCCGGCCGACCACTTCTTGCCCAGTTCGATGTAATGCTTGGACCTATCCGCCGCGCTCATCGTGGAGGCCACATCTTCCAGCAGCGGGTCAAGTTCAAACGACACCCAGCCATCGTCACCCTTGGTTTCCTCACTCACACCCGCGAAGACCTCCTGCGCGGCACGGACGAGTTTGTCCGTCACGGCCCAGGCGATCGCGGAATCGTCGAGGCCTTTCTCGAGGAAGCTCTTGAGGTCGTTATCGAAGCGACCGGTCTTGATCAGGTCCGAAATGATGATCGGGTTCGACGTGGCCCCGGTGGCGCCAAGGGCCCGGTTCACGGCGATTTCCTCGGGGTCGACCGAGTCGAGCCACACCTTGGTTCCACTGGCCACGAGAGATTGAAGGGGAGTCATGACAGCCACCTCGGGATACGGGAGCGACGAAGTCGTATTTATCGTACCGATCGCGGGCCGTCTGGGTGATAAAAAGGAAGGGTTCACCCGGGCGGCAACGCGCTGTGACGCGGCTCCACGTGGGGTGCCGTGCTAGCGGGCCAGGCCGTGATTGGCGAATTCCGAGGGCCAACGATGCAGATCGAAATCTTACCGACCGCTGCCGACGTCGCGAAGGCGGGGGCCGAGTTCATCGCCAGGGCGGCCCGGAGCGCCGTGGCCCAGCGAGGCCGCTTCGTTCTCGCGGTCAGCGGCGGCACCACGCCGTGGCTGATGCTCAAGGAACTCGCCGCGACGGACATGCCCTGGGCGAACGTCCACATCGTGCAGGTGGACGAACGCATCGCTCCCGAGGGGCACGCGGATCGAAACGTGACGCAGCTGCGCGAGAGCCTCGCCGGCACGCCGCTGCCCATGGCGAATCTGCATCCGATGCCTGTGAACGACCCGGACCTCGATGCCGCCGCCGGACGCTATGCGGCCCAGCTTCAACAGCTTCTCGGGCCTGCCCGCTCGCTGGACGTCTGCCACCTCGGCCTGGGGCCGGATGGCCACACCGCGTCGCTCGTGCCTGGCGATCCGGCGCTTGGCGTGAGAGACCGCGATGTCGCGATCACCGGCCTTTACCAAAAGCGCCTGCGGATGACACTGACTTACCCCATCCTCGATCGCTCGCAAGCGATTCTCTGGGTGGTGACGGGAGCCAACAAGGTGGACGCCTTCGAGAAGCTTCGCGAAGCGGACCCGTCGATTCCCGCCGCTCATGTGCTGCGAGATCGCGCCACCGTGCTCGCGGATCGCGAGGCGACGGGTGCGGCCTGAGCCTATTCTGCGCATCTTCGCTGCAATCCCTCAAATTGCTTCAAACCATTTATCCCCTCGAACCCTCGCAGTCGCGGTAAAGATGGCAATCCATCTGGTCGATACTCCTCTTGAGGTCCGATCGTCCGCTCGGATTATCGAGTTTCCCAGGCCAGGTGGAACCGGGACATGCGCTATCGAATGGCGACCGTTCGGGGTGCGATGCTAACAGGCGCGTTTCTGGCAGCCATGGCGGGCTGCTCGCGTTTCCAGAAGCATCGCGAGCCCATGGGCGTGCTGGTGGAGAAGCCGGTCGAGCCGCCGGCGCCGCGCGTGCTGGACTTCTCCGTGAAGTCTGTCGAGTCGAAGCCGGCTGAGAAGCCGTCGAAGGGACCGGCGTTTGCTCCGCTGCCGTTGCCCCCGCGGAGCCCGGACAAGCTGCCGTCGACGAGCCCCACGTCGACCGCTTTGCCGTCGACCGCCACAACGAAGCGACCGACGCCGCCGCTGATGCCGGTGCTGCCCGCCCCTCGCGTGGTGATCGAGAAGACCACGGAGTTCCTCCCCGCGGTGAAGCCGACTCCGCCGCAAGTTGAGCGACTGCCGCTGAAGCCCGCCACGGTCACCGCCACCAGTTCCGACTCGGTGCCAGTGCCGCCGCTGGGCAAGAACGTTCCGGTGCTCTCCCCGCCGGCGTCGGCGTCGATTCTGCCGCCGGAGCCGCCCTCGACGCAGGTTCTGCCCGCGTTCCCTCCGCCTGCGAAATCCCCGGCCCCGTCGCCAACGCCGTCTTCCGCGAAGTCTTTGGTGCCGGCGCCCGCGGTGAAACCCATCCTGCCGACACTGACGGTGGTGAAGCCGAAGCCGGAACCGCGAATCGAGGCCCCGGCTTCGGTTCCCGCCAAGGCGAAGGAGGCCCGGCCGCCCGAAGCGCCTTCGTCCGCCCCGGCGGTCATCCCGACGGCTCAAACGTTCCCGGAACCACAGGCGTCGAAGTTTGACCTGCCGGGCATGCCTGCCGCCGCGCAGCTGCCGGACCCGGTGCCGTTGAACTCGATGGTGTTACCCGTCTCCGGTCCGCCGACTCTGGAGCCGGCGTCGGCCCCGGCGCTGCCGGCCTTGATGCTGCCGCTCCCTGATCCGGTGCCGGTAAATCCGCGCGTCGTTCCGCCTCGGCCGCTCGTGGCGCCGCAGCCGACGTTGGACGTTCTTCCGTCGCTTCCGACCCCGCCCGCGCTCGCGCCCGCCGAGCCGCCAAGCCGGGTGTACAAGTTGCCGTCGATCCCGGTGCCGCCGCTCGACCCGAATCTGCCGTCGATCGCGGCCCGCCCCGAGCTGCCCGAGGTGCCTCCTGCACCGAAGCCGCAACCCGCGCCGAGCCCGCTGGTGCTGCCGAAGGCTGTGAAGCCCGTGGTTCCGCCGCCGCCGCTGGACCCTCCGTTTCCTGGCGGGAACAAGTTCGACACCGCCGATACGACGCCTCCGCTGCCGAAGTCCATGCCTTCGACACAGCGAGCCACGCCGCCGGCGCCGTCGAAGCCAACCGCTCCGATCGTCGCGGCTCCGCCAGTGCCGAAGCCGATGGCGCTGCCGAAGCCGCTCACGCCGCTGGCAATCGCTCCGTCGCCGTCCCCGAAGTCCGCCACGCCCGTGGCTTCGGCCCCGCCCGCCCCGCTGCCGTCGCCCGAGGCCATGGTGCCGCTGGAAGGCAACATGCCCACGGGGCCCCTCACCCTCACGGACGCCGTGTCGCTCGCCCACCGACTTCAGCCCCGGCTGAGGGTGTTCCTGGAATCGGTGATTCAAGCGGAGGGTGACGAGAAGGTGGCCCATGCGCCCTTCCTCCCCACCGCGGCGGTCGGTGTCTCGGCGGGCGGGTTCGACCTGAACGTCGGCGGCAAGGGAGCACCGGCCGGCGCGCCGGGCTCCAACTTTAACTTCCTCCCCAACGCCGGAGCCTTGCCCACCGGCCTTAACATGAGCAGTGGCTACGAACTCGCCGAACTCAAGGTCCAGTGGCTCGTCACCGATTTCGGACGCCGACTGGGCCGCTATCGCCAGGCCCAACTGGGCGTGGACATCGCCTCGCTGCAAACCGATCGTGCCTTCCAGACCGTCGCTCACGAAGTGGTGTCAGCGTACTACCATCTGCTCCGGACGCGGGCCCTTCGCACCACCGTCGCCGATGCCGCCAAGCGTGCCGAGGCCGACCTCGTCGTGCTTCGTCGCCTTGAGAAAGCGGGCGAAGTCGATCGCGCCAAGGTGCTCGCCTCCGAGGTTCGCCTTTCCCAGGTTCGCCGTACACTCGACTCGCTCGAAGCGGCGGACGGCACGGCCCTCTCCGCGTTCAACCTCGCCATCGGCCTGAACGTCAACTGCCCCACGCAGGTGATCAGCGATACGGTCGTGCCGTCCTTCGATCTCGCACTCGCGGATTGCTTGCAGGAAGCCGTCTGCCATCGTCGCGAACTCGAAGTCGCCCAGCGAAGCGTGCAGATGGCCCAGGAGGGCCGCAATGTGGCAAAGGCAGACTTCCGCCCCCGCGTGATCGCCGACGGCAGTCTGTACGACTTCCAGCAGGGCGGTCCGCGTGGGCATGCGGACGTGGCCATCGGAGCGATCAAGCTCGAGTGGGGCCTCTTTGAAGGCGGCCGACGTGTCGGCGAACTTCGCATCGCGGACTCGAAGGTTCGCGCAGCCGCGGCCCAGGCCGAGGTGATGGCGGATACGATCGCCTTCCAGGTTTCCGACGCCTACCGCCAACTGATCGCCGCGAAGCGAGGCATCGAACGATCCCGCCCCGCCCTCGATAAGGCTCGCGAGACTTACAAGCTCACCTTCGACAAGCTCAAACAGGGCATCGCCTCCCCAAGCGACGCCTCGGACGCGGAGAACGCCCTCGCCCAGGCCGAGCAGGACCTGCTGAACTCGAGCTTCGATTTCATGATCGGGCTCTCGCGACTCAACTACGTGATGGGCCTCCCCGCCATCCCAGGCCGGTGAGCAAAGCTCCGCAATGTCACTCGGGCTCGGGGAACGTAAGTCCCCCCCGAGCCAGGGTGAAGTCAGAAACGCTCGAGGGCAGAACCGTCGCGAGTCATCACTCGCCGGTTGACTCGCCGCCCGCGACGGTCTCGTGGAAGCCCTTGAGTTGCTCCACCAGTAGCGACTTCAACTGTGCCGGATGCAGGTGCTCCGCGTTCACGAATTGCAAACCAATCACAGCGATCCCGTCGCCACGGCGTTGGCTGATCTCGGCGCGGCCGAACTTCTCGATGTGGTTCAGGTTGAACTGCCCCGACTTGCCCGAGAAAAACACCTCCAGATCCGAGGGCTTCTTCGTCCTCACCCGGCACCAGAAACGACTGACGCCCGGCACGCGGATCGTCACGCCGTCCTTCAGTTCCCACTTGATTTCAACCTTCGGCTCCACCTCGCGGATCACCTGGAGCAGCCGGGGCAGAATCGCCAGGTCCCACTTCGGCTTCTTGCCGATGGGGAAGCCCTTGTCGCTCAGGTGCCAGCGTTCGCCGTTCTGTTTCCAGGGCATCAGGTCCTCGATGTTCGTCTGCATCCGCACGAGGTTCATGCCAAAGGCCGCGATCGCCTTCTTGAGGAACTCGCGGAATGCCGGCGTCTCCACCTCCGCAAGCGTGTGGGCCGTCACCACGACTTCCTGCCAGGGGCCGCGGAGGTTGGACACCTCCACGCGATTGTCCCTCGCGAAGTTCTCCAACCCCGGAATATCCTGAAGCGACTTCAGCCCAAGACTCACGCCCAGGTCGACCTGTTTGAAGGTGTTCCTGGCGACGCGGAAGACGAACTTCGCGTAGCCCTCGTGGCCCGTCATCGCGTGGAGGAACCAGCCCTGCGATTTGTTTTTGCCAGCGACCTCGATGATGCTGCGGTGGTTCCAGTTGGTCTCGCCGAAGTCGCCGAGAGACTCGATCTGTTCAATAACGAAGGCGACCGCGGCCCCGTCCCAGCGAACCGCCTTGCCCGTGGTGGTGATGCGATCCTGCGTATGCCACTTTCGGCCGTCGACTTCCCAGGGGAGCTTGGCCTCGCGGCCGACTTCGGCGATGTCGAGATCGCCCTCCTGCTTCCGCCGCGCCGCTTCGGGGTCGAACTTGACTCGCTCGACAGGCGGCCCTTCCGCCAGCGGCTTCGCGAGGAGGCGGCCGGTGTGCGACACAAGACCCTGCTCGATTCGCAGCGGATCCGCCGCCTGGGCAACCACATCCTCGGGCGTGCCCTGGGCCACGACCTGGCCGCCGCCGATCCCCGCTTCGGGGCCGATGTCGATGATCCAGTCCACGGTCTTGATCACGTCGAAGTTGTGTTCGACGACGATGACGGTGTTGCCGAGATCGACGAGCCGTTGCAGCACTTCGAGGAGCTTGCGGACGTCGTCGAAATGCAGGCCAGTCGTCGGCTCATCGAGCAAGTACAGCGTGCGGCCGGTGCTGGGCCGGGCAAGCTCCGCGGCGAGTTTCACGCGCTGAGCTTCGCCCCCGGACATGGTGGGAGCGGGCTGGCCCAGGGCCATGTAGCCAAGGCCGACGTCGTCGAGGGTCTTCAGCACGATGCGAATCTTCGGGATGTTGCCGAAGAGTTCGAGGGCCTCGCCGATTCGCATGTCGAGAACGTCCGCGATCGACTTGCCGTGATAGAGCACCGCGAGCGTCTCGGGGTTGTAGCGGCGGCCCTTGCAGGTGTCGCACTCCACCCACACGTCGGGCAGGAAGTGCATCTCGATTCGCTTCTGGCCCATGCCTTCGCAAGCTTCGCAACGGCCGCCCTTCTGGTTGAAGGAGAATCGCCGGGGCTGGTAGCCGCGGATCTTCGATTCGGGCAGGCGAGCGAAGAGTTCGCGGACGAGATCGAAGAGGCCGGTGTAAGTGGCGGGGTTCGACGACGGCGAGTTGCCGATGGGATCCTGATCGACGTTGATGATCTTGTCGACGTTTTCCAGGCCGCGGATGTCGTCGTGAGCCGCGCCTGCGGTGTGAGCGCGGTGGAGTTTGCGTGCGAGGGTGTTGTAAAGCACCTCGTTGACGAGCGACGACTTCCCTGAGCCGCTGACGCCGGTGACCGCGACGAAGGCGCCGAGGGGAATGTGGACGTCAATATTGCGCAGGTTGTGTTGGCGGGCGCCGAGGATCGAAAGGCACTGGCCTGCGGGGCTGAGGGCTGCAATTTCAGATGAACCCGATGGGTCAGGGATGGGGCGGCTGGTCGCGCCACTCCGTCGCTGACGTTCCGGGTTCGCCAAGATTCGCCGGTTCGCCGGCACCGGGATCGCCAGTTTGCCTGAGAGATACTGCCCCGTGAGCGAGGTCTTCGACTTCATGATCTGAGCGGGCGTGCCGCTTGCCGTGATCTCGCCGCCCTGATCGCCAGCGCCGGGGCCGAAGTCCAGCAGGTGGTCCGCGGCTGCGATCACTTCGCGATCGTGCTCGACGAGGAGGAGCGTGTTGCCAAGATCGCGGAGGTTGTGCAGCGCCCGAAGGAGGCGCTCGTTGTCCCGCGGGTGCAGGCCGATGGTCGGCTCATCGAGCACGTAGAGCACGCCGGTGAGGCCGCTGCCGATCTGTGACGCGAGGCGGATTCGCTGGGCTTCGCCGCCGGAGAGCGTGGGGCCCTGCCGGCCGAGTGAGAGGTAATCGAGGCCGACGTCGACGAGAAACTTCAGCCGGCTGCCGATCTCGCGAAGGAGTTCGCCTGCAACCTGGCGATCGCTCTTCGAGATCGGCAGCGTGTCAAAGAAGCGGAGCGTGTCGCCCAGCGGCTTGCCCGTAATCTCGCCGAGGGTGAGCTTGGCGAAGCGCGTGGCGGCCGCATCGGCACGGAGCCGTGAGCCGTGGCAGGTGGCACAGGGCACTTCATCCACGAGGTGCTCGAGGCGCTGGCGATAGACGAAACTGACACGCGAGGCTTCATCGACGGCGGGGAAGAGGCCCTTGTACTGGAACCTGGCAAGCGGGGAACGTAAGTCCCCCGAGGGCTCACCAGAGCGACGCTTCCGCACAGGCCCGGCGGGCTTACGCGCGCCACTCGCCAGATTGATCCAGGCCTCACCCGTTCCGTGCAGGATCACCCGCTGAAATTCGGGAGCAAGCTGGTCGTACGGCGTATCCAGATCGAAGCCGCCGTGCCTGGCGAGCCCTTCCGCGAAAGGCAGAAATGCCGAGCCTTCCTCCAGGGATGGCCAGCCCGCGATCGCTCCCTGCCGCAGCGTAAGAGCGCCGTCGCGGAGCATCAGGTTCACGTTGGCGCCGCGCTGGAAGCCCAGGCCTTCGCACGTCGGGCACCAGCCAAGGGGGCTGTTGAACGAATAGTTGTGCGGGTTCAACGGCTCGAAGCTGAGGTTGCACTTCTCACAGGCGAGGTGCTGGGAATAAACGTCCACCTTCCAGCGTGTCTCGTCGCGATCCGGATCGACATGAGCGATGTGCATGACGCCACGACCCAGATCCAGGGCTTGCTCGACCGCTTCCGCCAGTCGAGTGCGGTTGCCGGGGCGGACGACGTTGCGATCGACGATCACCTCGATCCGGTGCTTCCGGCGATGGTCGATCGCGGGTGGCTCCTCGATGGTGTGGCTCTTGCCATCGACACGCATCCGCACGAAGCCGGCCTTGCGGATCTCCTCCCAGAGCGTCTCGTACTTCTCCTGCCCCTTGCGTTCCAGCGGGGCCATCAGGTAAAGCTTCGTTCCCTCGGGAAGCGACAGCACCTTTTCGACGATCTCGTCCGCCGTCTGCGTTCCGACAGCCTGGCCGCAGGACGGGCAATGCCGCTGGCCGAGGCGGGCGTAAAGGATTCGCAGGTAATCGTAGATCTCGGTGATGGTGCCGACGGTCGAACGCGGGCTCTTGCTGGTCGTCTTCTGTTCGATGCTGATCGAGGGCGAGAGCCCCGTGATGTGCTCGACCTTCGGCTTCTGCACCTGCCCCAGGAACTGACGCGCGTAGCTTGAAAGCGACTCCACGTACCGCCGCTGGCCCTCGGCATAGATCGTGTCGATGGCGAGCGAACTCTTCCCCGAACCGGAGGGGCCGCAGAACACCGTCATCTGTTCGCGAGGCAGGCGGGCGTTCACGTTCTTCAGGTTGTGCTGGCAGGCGCCCTGAACTTCCAGGTGCGTGATGAAGTCAGATTCCGGGACACGATTCGCAAGCCCACGAGCCGCAGCCTTTGAACTCTTCGCCTTCCTGGGGTTCAGGATCGACACCAGCGCCTGCCCGGTGTAAGACCGCGCGCACTTCATGACCTGCTCGGGAGTCCCCGTCGCGACAATCTCGCCGCCGCCGCTGCCGCCTTCGGGGCCGAGGTCGATCAGCCAGTCCGCGGTCTTGATGACATCCAGGTTGTGCTCGATGACGAGAACAGAGTTCCCCGCGTCCACGAAGCCGTGAAGCACCTCGAGCAGCCTGCGGATGTCCTCGAAATGCAGGCCCGTTGTGGGTTCGTCGAGGATGTAGAGCGTCTTGCCCGTGCTGCGTCGGACGAGTTCCTTCGCGAGCTTGATGCGCTGGGCCTCGCCGCCGGAAAGGGTGGGCGAGGGCTGGCCGAGCTTGATGTAATCGAGGCCGACATCGTGCAGGGTCTTGAGCATCGCGTGGACTTTGGGGATGTGCTCGAAGTGGGCGAGGGCCTCTGCCACTTCCATCTCGAGGACGTCCTGAATCGACTTGCCGCGGTACTTCACCTGGAGCGTTTCGCGGTTGAAGCGATGCCCCTCGCACACGGGACAGGTGACCCAGACATCCGCGAGGAAGTCCATCTCGAGTCGATTGCTGCCATTGCCCTCGCAGGCCTCGCAACGGCCGCCGGGCTTGTTGAAGCTGAAGCGGCCCGGCTGGTAGCCGCGGATCTTCGCCTCGGACATCTGGGCGTAAAGAGCACGGATCTCGTCCCAGAGCTTGATGTAAGTCGCCGGGTTCGACCGCGGCGTTCGGCCGATGGGCGACTGATCGATGTCGATAAGCTTGTCGATCTGGTCAGCGCCTTCGATGGCTTCGTGGACCCCGACATTGTGCGTATGTTCCTCGCCGTCCTCCGCTTCGCCGGCCACTTCGCCACGGCCGCGTGCGAGCAGCGCTTCCATGAGGACATCGTTAATCAGGGACGACTTTCCCGAACCACTGACGCCTGTCACCACGGTGAAGACGCCGAGCGGAATGTCGACGGTCACGTCCTTCAGGTTGTTGTGCTTCGCGCCGACGACTTTCAGCGCCTTGCCCGTCAGGGGCCTTCGCTTCTTCGGGATGGGGATGACCATCTCGCCGGTGAGGTACTTCCCGGTGAGGCTGTCCTTGTTGGCGAAGACCTCCTCGGGAGTCCCCGCGGCGACGATGTAGCCGCCGCGAGTGCCGGGGCCTGGGCCGAAGTCGACGAGCATATCCGCGGCTCGCATTGTGTCCTCGTCGTGCTCGACGACGAGGACGGTGTTGCCCATGTCGCGAAGGCGTTCAAGGCTGCGGAGCAGGCGGATGTTGTCCCGCGGGTGCAGGCCGATGCTGGGTTCGTCGAGGACGTAAAGCACGCCGACAAGGCCGCTGCCGATCTGGCCGGCGAGGCGGATTCGCTGGGTTTCCCCGCCGGAGAGCGTGGGGGCGGAACGGTCAAGCGAGAGGTAATGCAGGCCGACGTTGAGGAGGAAGCCGATGCGGGCACTGATCTCCTTGAGGAGTTCACCGGCGATGGTTCGCTGCATGTCGCCGAGGGTCGATTCGTACTTCACGAACCAGGGAACGAGCTCGCCGATCGGCATCGCACCGAGTTCGATGAGCGTCTTGCCGCCCACCTTCGCGGCGCGGGCCTGGGGGTTAAGCCGTTGCCCCTGGCAGGCCGGGCAGCGGAGGACGCGCATGGATTTCTCGAGTTGCATCCGGCGCGGACCGGCGGCGGTCTTCTTGAACTGCGACTCAAGTTGCGGAACGATGCCTTCCCACTTGCCGCCGTGCTTCCAAACCTTGCCGCCGCGCTGCTTCCACTCGTAGACGATGTGGGCGTCGCCGCCGCCGAGGAGCAGGCGATCCTGGTGCTGTTGGGGCAGCGATTTCCAGGGCTTCGCAAGGTCGATGCCGAAGTGTTTGGCGACGCCCTCGAAGATGTGTTTCCGCCAGCGGCCCATGCCCTTGAGGGGGCCGACAAGAGGGATGGCCCCTTCCATCATGCTAAGCTTCGGATCGGGGATGAGCAGGTCCGGATCGAAGCTGTACTTGTTGCCAAGGCCGTCACAGTCCGGGCACATGCCCTGGGGGCTGTTGAACGAGAAAAGCTGCGGCGTCGGCGGCTCGTAGCTGATGTCGCAGTGCGTGCAGGCGTAATGAGCGGAGAGTAACAATTCGGAATTCGGAACGGGGAACTCGGAACTGCGATCTTTCTTCGCCTCCGTGTTGCGTTCCGGCTCGACGGAGAGAATCAGGTTCCCCTCAGCGAGCGAGAGCGCCTGTTCCACCGCCTCGGCGACGCGGGCCCGGAAGGTTCCATCGTCCGTTCCGCGCTCCGAGTTCCGCGTTCCGAGTTTCTGCAACCGGTCGACCACGATCTCGATGTTGTGCTTGATCTTCTTGTCGAGCTTGAGGTCGTCGGTGAGCTTCACGGTTTGGCCGTCGACTCGGGCGCGGACATAGCCTCGCTTACTCATCTCGGCAAAGAAGTCCCTGAACTCACCCTTCTGGCCGCGAACCACCGGCGCGAGGATCAGGAAGCGTGCTCCCTCCGGCAGCGAGAGGATGCGAGCGATGATCTGCTCGCGCGTCTGCGCGGTGATCGGCCGCGAGCAGCTCGGGCAGTGGCCCTGGCCCAGGCGGGCGTACATCACGCGGAGGAAGTCCGCCACTTCCGTGATGGTGCCGACGGTCGAACGCGGGTTGCGGCTCGCGCTCTTCTGCTGGATGCTGATCGATGGCGACAGCCCCGCGATGTGATCCACGTCCGGCTTCGGCAACTGGCCCAGGAACTGTCGGGCGTAGCTCGAAAGCGATTCCACATAACGCCGCTGGCCCTCGGCGTAGATCGTGTCGAACGCCAGCGACGACTTCCCCGACCCGCTGACGCCGGTGAAGCAGATCAACTTGTTGCGGGGGAGTTCGAGGTCGACGTTGCGGAGGTTATGTTCGCGAGCGCCGCGGATGATGATCGACTTCGTTTCCATGAAGATGTTCCAAGTACCACGCTTCCAGTTTCGGGGTCCAACGCCTCACATCTTTCAACGGGGAACCTCGAATCTGGAGCACGCTCGCCCTCGATAGTGTCCACATGATGAGTATAGGCATTCCGTCCAGTGGTGCGTGGACGGACATCCCCGGAGATTTCGTCTTGAAAGCGTCTGGCGTCCTGGCGTCTAATGTCGCTCAGTCGTCAGGGAGGACGCGATGCCGATCAACCGGATTCGCTCGCAACCGCGCGAGGTGAAACCCCTACCGCGCCGAGAAACTCCGGACGCTGCGTTCAGCCTGCGTCCCAAGTTGCTGGCGCTTCGAGAGAAGCTCATTCTCGCACTTCGCCAGCGTCATCAGCTTTTGCGAGCCGACGCGGCGACTCTCTTCTACTTCCACGCCCCGCGACAGGCCGATTACGAGGCCGCGTGCGAATCGAGGGCGACTCCGGACCCTGCGGGCCCAACCCTTGCCACCGAGATCACCGATCGGATCCGAGCCGTGTGGCCGTCCCTGGTGGCCGATGCGGACGTTCGGCACGCGGCCCGGGCCCTGGACGGGCTGCACTCCTCCGCGATGGCCCTCGCTGCGATTCTTCCCGCGGCTCGTGATCTTGCCGACCTGCTCCACGTTATCGATGACGAAGTGCTCTGCGTGATCGAACCGGCCTCGCGTGAAGGCTTCACACTCGAGGTTCGAGGCGTCGCCGAGGTGAACCAGCTTCACGATCTCCTGGCGAGCCTGGAACCTCGGCTGCTCCACGAGGAAGCATTCGACATCTCATCCCGGCCGCAGTTCCAGGCCTTCGCGATCTCGGGCCTGCGCCATGATGGGTCACTTCCCGAAGGGGCGAGCGGCGCCTCGCACTGGCTGTTTAACGAGCAACCCGCCTCTGCGATTGCGAGATTCGAGGGCGAGCGCGTCGTACTCATGGGTGATGCGATGCCGACAGTGGCACGCGCTGCGAACGCTCGCTTCCCTGATCTCATGGCTGAGGGACAGGTGATCCGCAGGTTCAGTCTCGAGGAAGTCGAGGCGCGACTTTCCCTCTGGCTCGGCCAACCGCTTGCTGCTCCCCCACTGCTCGCTCTCCGTGCCGCGTGAAGCGGAGCGTGCCTGGGCACATCATCGTTCCATCAGGCCCACGACGGGCGTCTCGAGAGGGGCAGGAATCCCAGGCCGCGGCGTCGGCGACGAACGATGCTGAGAATCAGTTGGGCTCCGAAAGCAAGCAGTGCCCCGAGAATGACACCTGCCAGAACCCAGCCACGGCGATCGCGTTCTTCGAGCCGCTTGAGGTGTTCCTCGAATCGCTGGGTCAGATGTGCCAAACCTTGTGCGGTTTCAGTCACTTTGAAACGATTCTCACGCCGTTCCACGCTGAACACATCGAGATCTCGGCGAACGCCATCGACTCGTTCGGAGAGCACTTCCAGATCGGTTCGGAGTTACGCAATCTTCTCCGTGGGCGTCGGCCTCCGTGCACTTCGTCCAGTTCCGCTTCCGCATCCTTCTCCCAGCGTTCCGAGCTTTGGGCAAGCCAGTTCGAGAGCACAGAATCCCAGATTCCCCGCACCCAGCGACGGAATCGATCGGGATGGTCGATCTCTGCCAGCCAGGCATGGCCCCGTGCGCGATCCCGTGATCGGTGAGAGCGAGAGTGCAAGCGTCAAGCCCGGGGTCGCCCTGCCATCCGAGGCTCGGAGAAGTTCCAGGGAGGCGGATGTACGCCTGGCGAGGCGGCCAGCTCGAAGGCGAGATCGGGGATTAAGCGTACCATGTGTTCACGCGTTTCAGGATCGCTCTCGAATCCCACGAATTCCACCTGCTTCAACATCTCTGTCTATCTTCGCGTGATGTCACTTCAGCGACCCGTGCCCAGGAACACCTTGATCGATTCCAGGATCGCCTCGCGGTTCGGAATGCGAGAGGTGATGAGGTGCTTGTGCGTGCTGGCAAGTTCGTTGATGTGCTCGAAGAACTCCCCGCTGCCGTAGGGCGACTCGACCTGCCCGTAGCCGAACAGATTCAGCTTCGGCAGCAGTTGCTTGGTGAGCAGGTCGATGCACTTGGGCACGTCGTCACCCCAGTTGTCGCCGTCGGAGAAGTGGAAGGCGTACACGTTCCACTCGCTTGCCGGGTAGCGGGAGGTGACGATTTTGTTGCAGAGATCGTACGCGGAGCTGATCTTGGTGCCGCCGGACTCGCGGGTGTGGTAGAAGGTGTTCTCATCCACCTCGGCGGCGACCGCGTCGTGGATGATGTAAGCCGTCTCCACGCCGTTGTAATGCTTCTTGATCCAGGTATCGATCCAGAAGGACTCGATGCGAACGATCTCCTTTTGCTCGTCCGTCATGGAGCCGCTCACGTCCATCATGTAGATGATGGCCGCGACGCTATCCGGCTTCTGCACTTCTTTCCAGCTTCGGTATTGCTTGTCCTCACGAACGGGGATCACCCTTGGGTCCATGGGGTTGTACTGGCCCGCGGCGATCTGCCGCTTGAGGGCTCGCTTGAAGGTGCGCTTGAAGTGACGCAGCGATTCCGGGCCGACGCTGCGAATGCTGGTGTACTTGTCCTTTTCGGTGACGACGTTCTTCTTGCCTCGCGGCTCGATTCTTGGCAGCGCCAGTTCCTCGCCGAGGATGGCGGCGAGTTCTTCCACGGACAGTTCCACTTCGAGCAGGTGGCCGTCGCCAGGCGCCTCGCCGGCTTTCGGTTCGCCATCGCCCTGTTGCGGCGTGAGCGGCTGCCCGGGCTGGCCATCGCCGACGCCCACACCGCCAGAGTTCTTGTTGCCATAGCGGAACTGGGGCAGGTTGATTTGAGGCATGGGGATGCTGACGAGGTCATTCCCCTTTTTGCCGATCATCTCGCCACGGCTGATGTACTTCGACAGGTTGCTTTTCACCTTGCCGCGTACGATCTTGCGAAACCGCTGGAGATCCTGTTCGATCTTTTGTCCCACGGCGAGGAGCCCTCGATTGGAAGGTCGGTCCCACTGATGGAATGGTAACAGATTCTACGCCTTCCGGAGAAGTGGAAGAGGCGATCGGAGCCAATTCCCTCGATTCGCCAGGGTGGCTGGCTTCCCCACCCCGTCGCTGACGCTTCGGGTTCGCCAGGGTTTCCCCGAATTTTGGATGCGGTCCTCCCGTTTCTGACACAATACCTTTCAGCACCGTGAGTTCCCCACCACTCTTCGCTCTTCGCTCCCATTGAGGACAACATGCTGCGGACTCTCCTCTCGCTCTGCCTCACGTCCGCACTGCTTTCCATGCCACTTGTCGCGGCGGAGAAGCCGAACGTCGTCTTCATTGCCATCGACGACCTCAACGACTGGATCGGCTGCCTGGGCGTGCATCCGCAGGCGAAGACGCCGAACATGGACGCCCTGGCGGCTCGCGGCACGCTCTTCACCAACGCCCACTGCCAGGCGCCGCTCTGCAATCCGTCCCGCACCAGCCTGCTCACCGGGTTGCGGCCGGGCACCACGGGGGTGTATGCCCTCGCTCCGTTCTTCCGCACCTCGGCCCCGATCGCCGACCGGGACACCATCTTCCAGCACTTCCACAAGAACGGCTATGCCACGCTGTCAGGCGGCAAGATCTTTCATGGGGGCTATCCCCCCAACAAGGCCGACGGCGACGCAGAGATGGTGGACACCTGGATGAAGAAGGCCCGAGGCATGGCGAAGCCCGGGAAGAAGTTCGTCGAAACACCCGCGAAGATCGCCCTCATGGACTGGGGCGTCTTCCCCGAAAAGGACGAGGATGCCTTCGATTATGACGTCGCCAGCTGGGCCATCGATCGGTTGAAGTCGCCTCCGAAAGGGCCATTCTTCCTGGCCGTGGGCTTCCAGCATCCGCACGTTCCCTGCTACGCACCGCAGAAGTACTTTGACCTTTATCCCGAGGCGACGCTCCAGATGCCGGGCGTGAAGGATGATGACCGTGCGGACCTGCCTCGCTTCGCGGACTACATGCACTGGAAGCTGCCGGAACCACGGCTGAAGTGGCTCAAGGAGCACAACGAGTGGAAGCCCCTGGTGCGGGCATACCTCGCGAGCATCAGCTTCGTCGATGCGCAGGTCGGCCGCGTGCTGGAGGCGATCAGGGCGAGCGGTCTGGAGAAGAACACGATCGTGGTGCTCTGGAGCGACCACGGCTGGCACCTGGGCGAGAAGGGCATCACCGGCAAGAACTCGTTGTGGGAACGCTCGACCCACGTCCCCCTGATCTTCGCCGGGCCGGGCGTGGCCCGCGGCTCGAAGTGCCATCGCCCCGCGGAACTTCTGGACATGTACCCCACGCTTGCAGAACTGTGCGGCCTCCCCGCGAAAGCCGGGCTCGACGGCCACAGCCTGGTGCCGCAGTTGAAGGACGCGAATGCTCCCCGCGAGTGGCCCGCGATCACCACGCACAACCGGGGCAACCATGGCATTCGCACCGAGAAGTGGCGTTACATCCGCTACGCCGACGGCAGCGAAGAACTCTACGACGTGGAAACGGACCCTCACGAGTGGGCCAACCTCGCAAGCGATTCAAAGTACGCGGACGTGAAGAAGGACCTCGCGAAGCATCTCCCGAAAAACGACGCTCCTCCGGTCGCCAAGAGCTCGGGGCGAATCTTCACCTTCGACAATGGCGTCCCCGTGTGGGAAGGCCAGCCCATCGGCCCGAAGGAAACGCTGCCGGAGGATTGACAATTACCGACGGTCAGGTCGTCAGCACCGCCGCTGCAAGGGGAGGATAGCCGCTTGCGGCGAAGCGTCGCCGATCGCGACCACCTGAGACGGTGAAGCAGTACTGCGATCCCGCTTTCCTTACCAAGTCATCCCGCCTTCCGCAGCATCGGTGTTTCATCCAGGTTCCTTCGCTCCCTCACGGCGTAGGGGCGCTTGCCCTGGCTTTCGAAGTAGGCTCGGGCCAGCACTTCGCCGATCAGGCCCAGGGACAGGAACTGCACGCCGGCGAGTTCGGCCATCACGCCGAGGAGGAACAGCGGGTTCGCCGTCATCCCGGGGCCGGTGGTGTACTTCATCACGATGCTGGCAGCGATGCCCAGCGAGCCCAGCACCATGCAGCCCAGGCCGATGCCGCCGAAGAGGTGCATCGGGCGGGTCTGGAAGCTGCCGAGGAACTTCACGGTCATCAGGTCGAGCATGACACGGATGGTTCGAGACAGGTTGTACTTGGACTTCCCCGCCGTGCGGGGGTGGTGCTGCACGGCGATCTGCGTGACGTTCGCGCCGCTCTGCACGGCCATCGCGGTGATGAAGCGGTGCATCTCGCCGTACAGCGTGAGATCCTCGACGACCGATCGCCGCATCACGCGGAGTGTGCAGCCGAAGTCCTTGAAGGGCACGTCCAGCACCTTGCGGATGATCCAGTTCGCGATCAGGCTCGGCACCAAGCGGAGAAGCAACTTGTCCTGGCGTTTGAGTCGCTGGCCCAGGACGGCGTCGTAACCTTCGTCGAGCAGGTCGAGCATGCGAGGCAGGTCGGACGGGTCGTTCTGAAGGTCGCCGTCCATGGTGGCGATGACATCGCCGCGGGCTGCGTCGAGCCCGGCCTGCGTGGCGGCGGACTGCCCGAAGTTGCGGCGCAGGCGGACGATCTTCACCCGCGGATCGGTGCGAGCGAGATCGTCGAGCACGGCGAAGGTGTCGTCCTTGCTGCCGTCGTCGACGAACACAACCTCCCAGGCGCGTTCGCTGCCCAGCGAGGAACGGAGACGCTCGACGAGCGGTCGGACATTGTCGCGCTCGTCCTTCAACGGGATTACCACGGAGAGCAGGTTCATCGCGGATTCCTTTCCAACGTTACCCCGCGGTCAAGACCATGATCTTGGGTTCGGAGCCGTACGAGGCGAAGTCCGAGTCGAGGAGATCGATCGCCTGGGCATCGCGGAAGTCGAAGCCGGCGGGATAGTTTCCAGGTGCCTTCACCGGCGGGAACGCCGCGGCGAAGTCCCTGTGACCGCCCGGTGGCAGCGTCGCTCGCATCATGCCGGCGCGGCCTTCGTAAAGCACCTGACCGATGGCCGCATACAGCACGTAGCGAAGGTAGACACCACCCGCGGGGCCAGGCTTGAACTCCCATGGGCGGATCGAGCGGTTCGTCGCCCGAATGTTCAACACGAAGCCCTGACCGACCGGGATGCGAAGATCCGAAGGGCTGAGGAGTTCGATCTCCGCGCGATATTGACCGGGTACGTAGTGATTCGCAATCCAGTTTCGGAAGAGATCCGGCTCGTGGGTGCGGCCCTGGGATGTCAGCCATTCTTCGTAGAGATCGAAGAACTCATCGATCACGACCGTGCGCCCGGCACGAACGTGCCCGAACCGCGGCGACAGGTGATGGCGAGCTTCATCGAGCGTGACGCCCGGCTGAAGCAGCATGTACGAGGTGACGGCGAGACCCGTGCGATCGGCACCCCGCTGGCAGTGAAAGACGACGGGGTACTCCGTGTTGTCGAGCACTTCCACGAGTCGTTGCACCTCGGCCGGCGGCGGCAGTCGCTTCGCCGAGAGCGTGATGTCTTCCTGGCTGACATTCGCATCGTGTGTGGCCTTGCACTCGGCCTGATACCAGGGCATCGCGGGCCCGACACCGCGAAGGTTGATGACCGTGCGGATCTCCTTCTCGCGGAGGAACTCGCTGAGTTGCCCGCCGGTGAGTTGGGCGGTGCGGTACACCTTGCCCGGCACGACCGTGTGGCGATTGGTGAACGCAAAGACTCGCAGCGCCTCGGAGAAGACGGCCGCCCCGACGCCAAACCCTGCCAGGCGGAGCAGCGTGCGTCGAGAGAATCGAGACCGCGGCGAAGCATCGGACATGTGCGCATCCCTGCACGAAGAACCCCGCGCATCCCGCGCGGCGGCGTAGTCTGCCACAGCAGCGAACACAGGACAAGAGGAATGGGACAAGGGGTTCAGCCCCACCGTGACCCTCGCGGACCCTGGCGCAATGCCCGAAAAACCGGGCTTCCCCTGCTTGCCACGCCACGCTATACGGCCGAGTTGCCAGTGGGAATTTCGAGAAGTGAGTCCAAGCTTCCATGCGTGAAGCCCTGGAAGGAGCCGTGGCATGTTGTGCCGATTCCTCGCCGTGTCCGGAACGGTGGGCCTCGCGCTCGTGCTGACGCTCCTTCCCGTGAGCGGCCAGCAGATCCATCGCCACGGTTTCTCGAACCGACAGACGGCGTTCGTCCGCGGAGACACGAATCTCCAGGTGGACGAGCAGGACCACGATCTCTCCACGCAGTCGTTCAAGAGCCAGCCCACCAGCGAACACCTCAAGCTCGTCTCCGAGGCCGGGACCGGCGACGCCGCTTACGTTCATTACTTCTACGAGACGCCTCCGGCTCCGATCACGGACCAGCTGACCGCTTCGGTGTGGGTGAAGGCGACTCGCCCCGGCACGCAGATCCGTGCTCGTGTCGTCTTCCCGCGTGAGCGTGATCCGAATCGCCCGGACGACCTGCTCACCACCGTTCTCGTCGGCGAGACCTACACCGACGCGAAGACCTGGCGGCAGCTATCGCTGAGCCAGGTGCCAGAGTTGCTGTCGAAGCACATGCCGGTGCTGCGGACCCGCGTCGGCCGGGATGTGAACGCACAGGAGGCCTACATCGACCGGGTGATGCTCAACGTTTACTCCGGCCCTGGTGCGGTGGAAGTCTGGATCGATGACCTGGACATCGGCCCGGTCCGGCCGAAGCCAGTGCCGCCCGGCGGCCGCAGCCCCACGCCGGGAACGACGACGAGCATTCAGCCGAGCAAACCGCTGGACCGTTCCGGGCTGAATCTCAAGACTCGCACGGTGAGCCTCAAGGGCGGGAATCTGCTTGTGGATGACAAGCCCTTTCTGTTCCGCGCCATTCGCCACTCACCGGGCACGCCGCTCTATCCCCTGAGGATGGCGGGCTTCAACACGGTGTGGTTCCCGCCGGACGCGGCTCCCTCGCTGATTGATGAAGCTGCTCGCGAAGGCTTCATGGTGGTGCCCACGCTGCCGCCGCTGCCTCAGGGCAAGCTGAGCGAGGTGGCGTTGCAGTATGAGGCCGATCGATTCAGCAGCCTGTTCCAGAAGTTCCTCGCGGGCGATTCCGTGCTCTTCTGGGATCTTGGCAATCGTTACGACAGCGAGAAGGTGGCCGCCGTGGAGCAGATGGCGTCGCTGGTTCGCGGCCAGCCGATTCCCAGCCGGCCCGTGGCGGCGGATGTCTGGGACGACTTCCAGGCGTACTCGCTTTACCTGGATGCCGTCAGCGCTCACCGCTGGCCGCTCTTCACGAGCCTGGAGTTAAGGCAGTACCGAGACTGGCTGGCCCAGCGCCGCGAACTCACGCCGACCTCGAAGAACTTCTTTTACACCTGGGTGCAGACGCACATGCCGGACTGGTACGTGTCGCTGCTCACCGGTCGTACCGATGTCGATCGCTTCGACGACCCGATCGGCCCTCAGCCCGAGCAGGTTCGACTGCTGACGTACCTCAGCCTTGCGGTGGGCAGTCGTGGGCTCGGCTTCTGGTCGGATCGATTCCTCTCCGAGAGCCACCATGGCCGGGATCGCCTGCTGGGCCTGGCTCTGCTCAACGCGGAACTGGACATGCTCACGCCGCTGCTCAACGACACACGCGTGGCGGAGAGTTCCAAGGTGGAATGGGTGGCCACTTCGGACTCGAACGTGCAGGCCGCGGTGCTTCGCCGCAAGGAAGGCGTGCTCGTCCTTCCCATCTGGCTTGGCAGTGGTTCGCAGTACGTCCCCGCGCAGGGCGCGGTGCCGTCGCTTGTCCTGACGGTGAAGCTCATTCCCGAGGGGGCCGATCCCTGGTTGATTTCGCCCTCCGGGATCAAGTGCCTGCGATCCTCCGCGAAGAAGGTGCCCGCCGGCACGGAACTCGTCATTCCGGAATTCGACCTGGTGGCCCCGGTTGTGTTCACGGCGGACCTTTCCGAACGCGGCCTGGTGGCACAGTGGCAGGAATACAATCGCACCCATGCCAAGCTCGCGGCCCAGTGGGCGCTCGATCTTGCGGTGGAACAGTACATGAAAGTGCTCAACGTTCACCAGCAACTCCTCGGCCTCGGCGTGGAGGTGCGCGAATCCGGGACGCTCTTGAAGGAATCGCGCCGGTTCTACCGCGAGGGCCAGAAAGACTTTGACGGCGAAGTGTACGACCGGGCCCACCTGAATGCGTCGCGAGCCCTGCGGCCGCTGCGAATCCTGATGCGGGATCACTGGCAGAAGGCGGTCGCATCGCTCTCGACGCCGTCCGCCAGCCCTTACGCCACCAGCTTCTACTCGCTGCCGCTGCACTGGAAGCTGGCTCAGGAAGTCCAGGCCGGCAAACTGGCGCCGAACGAACTGCCCGGCGGCAACTTTGAGACGATGGGCCCCGCCAGCAAGGAAGGCCGCCGCGTCAGCGACGAGCCGGGCTGGGCGGCACGGATGGGCTCGATTCGCACCGATCGCGTGATCATGGCGGCAGGGATCGTGCCTTCCATTGGCCTCGACGATCCCAAGAATCCGCGGAAGCTTCCGGCAGGACTCAAGTCCGTATTCTCGCCGAGCCGGACGATCACTCCGCCAGACGAAGGCTACCTGGCTCCGGCGCCGAAGCTCGGCTCGAACTGCCTGAAGCTCGAGGTCCGCTCACGGCTCGAGACGACCAAGGACGGCAAGCCGATCGAGATCGTGCCGATCCTGGAGCGAACCTTCCTCGCGGCCGACAGCCCGCCGGTGAACCTGCCGCCGGGCACGCTGGTTCGCGTGAGTGCCTGGCTGAAGGTGCCCGACGAGATTCGTGGTTCCCCGGACGGCATGCTCTTCTACGACGACGCCGCGGGCGAACCGCTCAGCGTTCGAGTGACGAAGACCGCCGGCTGGCAGCATTATCACCTCTACCGCAAGGTTCCCGCCTCGGGGAAGATCGCGGTGACGATCGCCCTGACAGGTGTGGGGGTCGTGTATGCCGACGATATCCGCATCGAGCCGATCGTGACCAACCCCGCCCTTGCCGCGGCCGCGGGAGGCGTGCGTCAGGCGAGCTTCTCCGAAGCTGGCACTCCGCCGAAGCCCAGCCCCCCCTGGCTCGCACCGCCGGCCAGCCCCGTCCGCACGCCGGCCGCGCCCGAGGGTGCCCCCACGTCCCCGACCGTGCCAAAACCCTAGTCGCCTGTGGCGGAGCGTCATCGCCGCTTGCGGCGGAGCGCTCTACCCGTCGTACACCTCGGATCGGTTAACCGTCGACATCGCGTTTGCTGTCCACACTTCATGTTGTCGAGGGGTTCGACGCTCCGCCGCAGCCGGCGACGAATCTCCCCCTTCTCATCGATCCCCATTCGCCGCCGACAGCATCAATGGCCTCCATGCGCTCGTTGCGGTAGAACAGATTCACCGGCGACGGCACCCGAATCGGGGGCGACATGCGAGCGATCCTCTTTTTCCTCTCAGCGGCTGTTGTCATGAACGACCTGCCCTCGGCCGACGGCCAGACCACTTATCGCAAGCCGCCGGATGTGGTGACACAGATTCTTCACGCTCCTTCGCCACCCGCGGTGAGCGTGAACCCGACCCGCACGGCCATGGCCCTCATCCAGTACGAGAAATACCCCTCGATCGTCGACCTGGCGGAGCCGATGGCCCGACTCGCGGGGCTGCGCTTGAATGCACCGACGTTCGGACCGGCACGAACACCGCGATTGACGGCGATTTCGATTGTCTCCCTCGGAGCGAGTGCGGCCAGCAAGCCCGTCGAGGTGACGCTCCCCGCGGGGAAGGTCTCGAGCCCCGACTGGTCACCCGATGGTTCCCGCTTCGTCCTGACCGCAACGACAGCGGACGCGATTCGACTGTATGTCGCCTCCCAGAGCGAACTCCCGAAACTTCGGGAAATCCCTGGGTTGGCGCTCAACGGAGTCCTCGGCGATCCGATTCGCTGGCTCGCGGGCTCCGATCGCCTGCTGGTGAAGATCGTGCCGGCGAACCGCCCCGTGGCGCCGAAGCCGCCTGCCGCGCCGATCGGCCCGACCGCCCAGCAGACCAGCGGCCCGTCCGGTCCGGTTCGCACCTACCAGGACATGCTTCAGAACTCTCACGACGAGGATCTCTTCGAGTACCTCGCGACGACTCAGCTTGCGGTCATCGACGTCCGCACTGGCGAGGTCACGTCGATCGGCGAGCCTGACACGATTGCCGCGGCCGACGCTTCACCGGATGGAAACTACCTCCTCGTGACGCGGATTCGCCGGCCTTACTCGTACCTGTATCCCGTGTCCGCGTTTCCCAAGACGGTCGAAGTGTGGGGCCTCAAGGGCAACGTGATCCACTCCGTGGCCACACATCCGTTGCAGGACAAGGTGCCGATCGAGGGCGTGCCGACGGGGCCGCGTGGCGTGACGTGGGTGCCCAACAAGCCGGCGACACTGATCTGGGTGGAAGCTCTTGACGAGGGCGATCCGAAGAAGAAGGTGCCCTTCCGCGACGAACTCTTCGAGCAGACAGCCCCGTTCACCTCGGCCGCGAAATCGGCTGGGAAGACCGAGCATCGCTTCGCCGGGCTGAGCTTCTTCGAGGAAGGAGAGCGCGCCCTGCTTCGCGACTACGACCGCGATCGCCGCTGGAGCCGGACAATGTTGGTGAACCTCGCGGAGCCGGAGGCGGAACGGAAGACGCTCTTCGATCACTCGGCCCAGGATCGTTACAACGATCCGGGCTCACCGCTGTTCAAGTCGCTGCCCAACGGCGAGCGGGTCCTGCGGACCAGCCAGGGCCGGCTTGTGCTCCTCGGCGGCGGGGCGACGCCCAAGGGTGATCGGCCCTTTCTCGACCTTTACGACCCCGCGACCGGCAAGAGCGAGCGTGTCTTACAAAGCGGCGAACAGGAGTACGCCACCGTCGCCGCGGTGCTCAACGACGACGCGACGCGCCTGCTGATTCGCCGGGAATCGCTGACGGAGCCGCCGAACTATTACCTTCGCGAGGCTGGGAAGGAACGCAAACTCACGGACAACGTCGACCCGGCCCCGTTCCTTCGCGATGTGAAGAAGGAACTCGTGACGACGAAGCGTCCGGACGGCGTGGCGATCACCTTTACGCTGTACCTGCCGCCGGGCCACAAGCCGGGGGAGAAGCTGCCGACCGTCTTCTGGGCGTACCCACGTGAGTTCAACTCCGCGGACACGGCCGGCCAGGTTTCCGGCTCGCAATATCGCTTCACCACGCTCGGTGGATACTCGCACCTCTTCTTTCTGACACAGGGCTATGCGGTGATGGACGAAGTCTCGATGCCGATCGTCGGGCTGCCGGAGAAGGCGAACGATACGTTTCTCGAACAACTCGTGGCGAACGCTCAGGCGGCCATCGACAAGGCGGTCGAGATGGGAGCCGTGGATCGCGATCGCATCGGCATCGGCGGCCATAGCTACGGCGCCTTCATGACGGCGAACCTGCTGGCGCACTCGAACCTCTTCCGCGCCGGTATCGCTCGCAGCGGGGCTTACAACCGTACGCTCACGCCCTTTGGTTTCCAGAACGAACGCCGCACGTTCTGGGAAGCGCCGGAGATCTACGCGAAAATGAGCCCCTTCCACAACGCCCACAAGATCAACGAGCCAATCCTGATGATTCACGGCGCCGTGGACGACAACGCCGGCACCTTCCCCCTGCAAAGCGAGCGCCTCTACCAGGCGATCCGCGGCCACGGCGGCACCGCCCGTCTCGTGCTGCTGCCTCACGAGAGCCACGGCTACGCCGCCCGCGAGACGATCGAGCACGTGCTGGCCGAGCAGATCGAGTGGTTCGACCGATATGTGAAGAACGCAGCTCCGACGAAGTGATCGACGGCTGCGACGCGAGAAATTGGATCCTCCCCCTGAGGTCTCTCCGTGCCCTCTTTCGATACGAACGCGAATCTCGTCCTCGGCGTCGATGGCGGCGGCAGCCATGTGCTGTGCGTACTCGCGGAGGCAAGCACTGGCCGTGAACTCGGCCGCGGTGAGGCGGGGCCCGCGAACCTGCAAGCCGTCGGCGTCGAGAATGCCCTCCGTGAGATCGACCTCTCCGTGCAGCGTGCGTTCGAGGCGGCCCGGCTGCCCCGTTCACGCGTCGCCGCGGCGTGCCTCGGCCTCGCCGGTGTGGACTGGTCCAACGGGCTCGATGTGATTCAAGCCTGGTCCGATCGCGCCGGGCTCACCGCAAAGATCTCGGTGGCGAACGACGCCACGCTGCTGCTCGCCGCGGGCACGGCGGAAGGCTGGGGCCTCGCCGTCGTCTGCGGCACCGGCTCGATCGCGTTTGTCCGCACGCCTGACGGCACCGAGGGCCGGGCCGGCGGCTGGGGCTATCTGCTGGGGGACGAAGGCAGCGCGTTTCAGGTCACGCTGTCCGCCCTTCGCCTGGCGGCTCGCTCCGCCGATGGCTGCATCGGGCCGACGGTGCTCGTCGATCTCTTCATGAAGCGGATGGGCGCGGCCACCCCCGCCGCGATTATTGATGCGGTCTATCGTGGCGAATGGGACCGTGCCGCCCTCGCGGCCCTCGCGCCGCTGGTGCTCGAGGCGGCGGAGAATGGCGATACCCTCGCCTGCCAGGTCGTCGAGAAGCAGGCGAGCGAACTCGCCCTCACGGCAGTGACGCCCGTGCTCAAGCACAAGCTGCCATGCGAGAACCTGCCCGTGGCGCTCACGGGTGGATTGCTACTTCGAAGTGCCAGCTATCGCCGACGATTCCTCGAGGCCATGAAGCAGCGGGGCGTGACCCCGGGGCAAGTGCAACTCGTGGAACAACCCGCCCTGGGTGGGGTGGCGATCGCCCGACGCTCACTGTCGGGGAACTGAGTCGATCCCGTCCCTTCCAGTTCAAAGCTGTCAATGGATCGGGGCCAGCCGCGACGATTGAGGATCCAGCAATTCGGAAACGAGGTCGGATTTGGTCTTTGCAGACCTCGAAGTTTCCGACAGAATCATAAAAACTCTCCAACTTCGGGAGACTGATCGTGCCGGGTCGCCTTACCTGTCGCCGTGGTGGCGTCACACTATTCGAGATTCTGGTTGCGATAGCAATCCTCGCGATGCTCGTGGGCCTGCTCCTGCCCGCGGTGCAGGGGGTTCGCCGCCAGGGTGAACGCATCGTCTGCCTCAACAATCTTCATCAGCTTGGCCAGGCGCTCCACCACTATCACGAGATTCACGGCTCGCTGCCCCCTGCGTATTTACAGAATGGGGTCGGAGAGGATCCCCCGGGCGCTCAGGCAGGGAAGATGAAATTCGACCTTCCGATACCCGGGTCCTTTACGAATCCGGTGTGGCCGGGGTGGAGCTGGGCGGCTCACATTCTGCCCCAACTGGAACAATCGCCGATCCATGATCAGATCGATTTTACGATCCCCAATACCTTCCCCGCGTCGACCCGGGTGCGCGAGCAACTCATGAAAATTCTGACCTGCCCGGCGGATCGCGGCGCAGGAATGGCCTGGTTCTTCGACCAGTTCCAAAAGCCGATCATCGAAGCAGCGACCACCAGCTATGTGGCCTGCTTCGGTGCCCTTGGCGACATGGTGAATTCGCCGACCTCGGGGAACGGTCTCCTTTACTGCAATAGCCGTGTCCGTGCAACCGATGTGACGGATGGCCTCTCGAACACGGTCGCCATCGGGGAGCGTGCGGGGCTTTTCGTCCAGTCGCCGTGGGTGGGTCCGATGCACAAGACGACGGCACGAACCACGATGAACGCCCCGGTTTATCAGGCCCTCGTGAGCCCCGGCGCCGGGCTGGGGATGGCTCGCTTTGGAAGTCGCCCGGTGAATGATCCCTGGTCCGAGCCCGAGGATTTCTTCAGCCCACACCGGGATACGATCCACCTTCTCTTCGGCGATGGCTCGGCCCGCGCCGCCCGAACCACCACGGATCTGGCCGTCCTGCAAGCCATCGGCACCCGCTCCGGCGGCGAAGAGACCGGCCCCCTCGAGTGACGCTCATGCGAAGAACGTGGTTGCTGCCGGCCGTGCTGCTGGCCCTGGGTCTCGCACTCACGGCGGGCTGTTCGGCCGAACCGCGGGCCCCGCCTCTGGTCAGCGAGTCAATGTTCCAGAACGCCGAGGTGGGCCTGCGTTTCCTCGCTCCGAACGGCTGGAGCATGACCTCGCGATCCCATCTGCCCGCTGGCAAACTGCCTCAACCCGTGCGGCTCGTGAACTACATCAGCCCCCGCGGCGAGCGCCCGGCCGAGTTCGCTGTCGTGGTGGCGGACGAAACCGCGGACCCCGCCAAGTTCGTCGACGAGTTCCTGTTCGGCCCCAGCGTCTGGTCACGCAAGGGATTGCCGGAATCCGTGACCTCGGGCCAGGCCGCGGGAACTCGCTTCACCTTCAGCCGACATGATCAGGGCGAAGCGTTGATTCGCGAAGTGACAGCCGTCCCACGCGGGAAGCGGCTGGTGCTCTTTTATCTCGTGTACGCGGCGCGAGATCGCGACAATCGCGATGTCGGCCGCGCGTGCCTGGAAAGCGTCGCGTGGACGAAGTGACGAGTGCCATCGTCGTCCCTTGAAAAGCTTCACGCGGTGGGGTGGTCACTCATTTCGCCTGGAAAGTCCAGGGCTCCAGTCGCAGGTCCGGGTAGTGCAGTTTCGTGAAGTAGGCCCCGCACTTTGCCTTCTCTTCGGCCGTGATCTGCGGAATGTCCGTTCGCCCGGGATAGCCGAAGTTGTTGCTCCGCACGTTCACCCGATAGCTCACGATCTGTGTCGATCCCTGGGCGGGGAAGAGCGTTGCGAAATCGACCTTCGCCTGGGCTTCCTTGCGGAACGGCATCTTCGCTTCGACCGTATCGAAGATCACTCGACGTTGCGTGCAGGCGAAGTCGCGAGGGTTGACGTCCCAGACGTACAGCGGATCTCGGCCACGTTTGTAAGGCGAGGCCTCGGGATCGCCGGTGAACAGCCGAAGAACGCCATCCGCACAGCGATACGTCTCGATCGGAGAGTTGCTGGGCGGTTCCTTGCCGACTTTTGGGGTCGGTAGCGAGGTCATCGGGTCGGTCGTCCGCGTCCAGGCGGTGCCCCGGATTCGCGAGCGTGCGGAGATGATCCATTCGTCGCCGGCCCTCGCGATGTTCCCCTCGAAGATCGGAGCGTCCTTGCCGCCGGCCAGGGGCCCGTTGGCTGTCCAGCGATAACGGCGAGACTCGGGATCGAACGAGAGCTTCAGGATGGCGATGCGGTCGCCATCGAAGTGATTGCAACAGAACCACTCCGTGCAGGCGGCGTTTGCGGGGATGGGCGGCACAAAACTCTGATTCATCGAGGCGGTGTCGAGATCGCAGAACTTCGCTCCGCTGGCGAAGCCGACTTGCCTGAGTCGCGTCGGCGCTTGCAGAATCTCGATGTCCGATTCCTGGTCGTTGAGGCGGAACTGCACCCACTCGACACCCGCGGATTCCTCACGGTCCTCTTTAGTGGTGCGAGCGATCTGCTTCCGGGCCGCGTCGTAGGGAATGCCGACGACGCGCCAGTGGACGACGAAGAGGTTCGCGTTTAATGCTTCTCGGCCGTCAATGAAGGCGCCTTTCGGAACGCCGTAGCCGACGACATGCCCATGCTGCCGAATTCGCTTTTCACCACGGCCGAGAGGGTCCCAGTCCTCGATGGCTCGCGAGAGAAAGCCTTCTTTGAGGAGCGTTCCATCCGGCCCACCCGAGCGAAGCTGATAGACGACGCTGCGTTCGTCGTCGACGCCTCGGAACCCGCGTGTGTTGCAGAGCACGAGCCAGCGATCCTGGCTGACACGAAGGCAGGCGGTCTGGCCTGGCACCACGTCATCCGACCGACGTTCGCCGGGGAGGTTGATCTCGTGAATGAACTCGCCGAGAGGTTCGATGCGAACGTTCCCCGAGGGGACTGCGTCCGCCGCCAGGGCGACCGCCGAGGCAAGGAACAGGGGAGAAAGAGTCAGGGTACGGTGCATGAGCGGTGTCTCTCCGGTCAGGAAGGTTCTCGTTTGACGCCGTAGCCGCAGACGCGACTACACCTTGGACAATGGAAGCCCGCGAGCTCTCGACATTACACCTGGAAGACTCCCGTCTTGAACTCGCGACCGTCGTCGTAGCGTGTGGCGACCTCGAGCGCCGCCAACAGCACGGCTCGCGTTTCCTCTGGTGGCACGACCGCATCCACCCAGAGCCGTGCCGCGGCGTAGCGGATGTCGGCCTGGGCGTCGTAGTTGGCCTTCACCTTGTCGCGAAGCTCGGCCATGTCGGCGGCCTCGGGTTCGCGGCCGCTGCGCTTCAGAGCCTGCACCTGGATGTCCAGCAACGTGCTCGCGGCCTGGTCGCCGCCCATGACGGCGTACTTCGCGCCGGGCCAGGCGAACACGAATCGTGGATCGAACGCCTTGCCGCAGAGGGCATAGTTGCCAGCCCCGTAGGAACCGCCGGTGATAACCGTGAGCTTCGGCACCACGCTGTTCGAGATGGCGTTCACCAGCTTCGCCCCGGCCTTGATGATCCCGGCCTGCTCCGAGTCCTTGCCGACCATGAAGCCGTTGACGTTCTGCAAAAAGAGCAGAGGCACGCGTAGCTGGTTGCAATCCATGACGAATCGAGCGGCCTTCTCGGCACTATCGACGTAGAGCACGCCGCCGAACTGCATCGGACCGTCGGCCGGCTTCACGCGCTTCTTCTGGTTGGCGACGACGCCGACGTGGCAACCGCCAAGCTTGCCGAAGCCGCAGACCAGCGTCTGCCCGTACTCGGCTTTGTACTCGTCGAAAGGGACGGGATCGAGAATTTCGGTGATAAGCTCGCGGACGTCGTATTCGTTGAGCGAAGGGAAACGCTCAAGCCCGGGAGCCACCGTTGCGGGGCTTTCCAGGGTCACCTTTCCGTTGAGGAGCGGAATCGCACCCACGAGCCGACGCAATCGTTGGAGGCAGGCGTCGTCGTCCTTCTCGCGGTAGTCGATCGTGCCGCTGACGGTGGCATGCATCTTCGCGCCGCCGAGAGTCTCGCTATCGACCACCTGGCCGATCGCGGCCTTCACGAGGGCAGGCCCCGCGAGATAAAGGCCGCTGCCCTCGGTCATGAGCAGCGTGTCGCAGAGCACGGGAAGATAGCCGCCTCCAGCGACGCAGTTGCCCATGATGGCGGCGAACTGGGGAATCCCCGCGGCGGAGATGACGGCGTTGTTTCGGAAGATGCGGCCGAAGTCGTCCTCGTCCGGAAACACTTCGTCCTGCATCGGCAGGAAGACGCCCGCGGAATCGACGAGGTAAACCAGCGGCAGGCGATTCTCCATCGCGATCCGCTGGGCGCGGAGCACCTTCTTGCAGGTCATCGGGAAGAAGGCCCCCGCCTTCACCGTCGCGTCGTTGGCGACGAGCATGACTCGCCGGCCGGATACCACACCGATGCCCGTGACGACGCCCGCGGACGGCGCGCCGCCCCACTCGGTGTACATGCCCCACGCGGCCCAGAGGCCAAGTTCCAGGAACGCAGAGCCAGGATCGATGAGCTTCGCGATCCGTTCGCGCGCGGTGAGGCGGCCCTTCTCGTGCTGTCGATCGATCGCCTTCGCACCGCCGCCCATGCGGATCCGCGTCTCGTCCTGATCGAACGGGCTAGCCATGGCGTGACTCCAGCATTCCGGAAGTCGAGAATCTCGCATCAAGGTTGACCCGTTCCGAGTTTCCCGTTCCCGGTTATCTTATGGCGATCTTCGCGGTCTGTTTGTGTTGGAGGCGGTGGCTTGTCTAGAATTCCAGAAGCCCCGCGAACGTGACGTACCCAAGGAGACCCCGTGACCGCACCCCGGCCCACCACTCTCAAGCAACTCCGCGATAGCGGCTGGCAGTCCCGAACCGTCAAGGACGAGATCCGTGCGAACTTCACCGCCGCCCTGAAGCGCGGCGACGACCTCTATCCTGGCATCGTTGGCTACGAAAATACCGTCATCCCCGAGATCAACATCGCTCTGCTCGCAGGGCACGACCTTCTGTTCCTTGGCGAAAAAGGCCAGGCGAAGAGCCGACTGATGCGCTCGCTCGTGCAGTTCCTCGACGAATACCTGCCGTATCTGGACATCCCCGGCAGCCCGGTTCACGAAGATCCGTTCCTGCCGATCACGCGGGCCGGCAAGGATCTCGTCGCGAACACGACAGAGGATCAGGTGCCCATCGCCTGGTGGCCCCGCAAGGAACGCTACGCGGAGCGACTGGCCCCGGGTACGAAGTTCGCGGACATCATCGGCGAGATCGACCCCGCCAAGCTCGCCATGGGCACCAGTATGGGTGCCGAGGAAGCCCTGCATTTCGGGCTCATCCCGCGAATGCACCGGGCCATCTTCGCCATGAACGAGGTGCCCGAACTCGACGAACTGATCCAGGTCGGCCTCTTCAACATTCTCGAGGAACGCGACGTTCAGATTCGCGGCTATCCTATCCAGTTCGATCTCGACGTGCTTGTGCTCTTCTCCGCGAACCCGACCACGTACAACCGCAGCGGCAAGGTGATCCCGCAATTGAAGGACCGCATCGGCTCGCTGATCCAGACGCACTATCCGTTGGAACGCGCGATGGGCATCGAGATCGTCGAGCAAGAAGTTGGGCTGGATCTTGGCGGCGAATTCCCTGTCTTTATTCCGTACTTCATGAAGGAAATCGTCGAACAGATCAGCATCAGTGCCCGGAAATCGAAGTACGTGGATCACGCCAGCGGCGTGAGCGCTCGCTTCAGCATCGCCAACTTCCGCACCATGGTGGCGAGCGCCCGCCATCGCGCGATCCGACTCGGTGAAAGCCCGGCGGTGCCTCGCATCAGCGACCTCGGCCATCTGCCCACCTCCTCGCTTGGCAAGCTCGAACTTGACTTGATGGGCAGCAATCAAATGTCCGAGAAGCAGGTGCTCGAGTCGATCGTGGCGGAGGCAATTCGCATTGTCTTCGAGGAATACGTGGACAAGCTCGGCCTGGATGCGATTGCGGACGTCTTCTCGAAGGGCGTCAAGATCGAGGTCGGCGACATGCTGCCTTCAGGGGAATACGCCAAACGGCTCAAGCGTGTGCCTCAGGCGTGGGAGAAGGCGTTCGAGGTGAACGCAGGCGAAAGCGAGCCGGTCCGAGCCTCGTGCGTGGAGTTCGTGCTCGCGGGCCTCTACGCGGGCGACCGAATCAGCCGCAGCACGAAGCATGGACGGATCATGTACGAGACGTGAGAAACGCGGACCGGGGAACTCTAAACTCGGATGGACTGTGGCACCGGCGACTCGACGCGAGACCCCGGTGCCACAGTGCGAAGTATTCTGAAAACACTTCTCAACCACAAACCAACAACGTTACAGCAGTTTCTTATTGACGATTCTCGCTGCGTGGGCTAGCTTAGGGAGAGTGAGACTCATTCTCATTAACATGCCTGGCCCCGCCTCGGGATTGCGGATCTCTTCCCGCTCACCTCGCGTGCCTGCAGACCCACTCCTATTTCCCAGGAAGCTGCAATGCGTCGTCTTCATACTGCGTTCACCTTGATCGAATTACTCGTCGTGATCGCCATCATCGCAGTCCTGATCGGATTGCTGCTTCCGGCCGTGCAGAAGGTCCGTGCGACTGCGACCCGGATGCAGAGTTTGAACAACCTGAAGCAGATGGGTATCGGACTGCATCTGTATCACGACACGAATAGCAAGCTGCCGCCCGGTTTCACATCGACGACCACCGGCCCCTGGCCAGGAGGCTCGAACGACCCTGTGCCCGAAACCGGCCCCGGTTGGAGCTTGTTCGCGCACCTCTTGCCTTTCATCGAGCAAGCACCGCTCTTTCGCCAGATCGACTTCAATTTGCCAATCACCGACCTCGCGAACAAGACCGCCCGGGAGACGAGCGTGAAAATCTTCATCGATCCTGGTGACAATGGGGCCCGGCTCATCGACATCACCGATTCCGGGAACCCGCCCGCACCGTCGAACTCTCCCACGACTCTGACGCAGGCCGCCGTGTGCAGCTACGCGGCTTGCCTCGGAACGCTCCCGTACGAAGAGCAACCGTTCAACGGCGTGTTCCACCGGAACAGCCAGACGAAGCTGACCGATATCACGGACGGCACGAGCACGACCATCGGCATCGGCGAACGGATGAGCCGCCACACGCGGAGTAGTTGGGTCGGTGTGGTGCCCGGGCAGGAATTGGTCTACGCGCCGGAGTCGCCCCGATTCAATCCCTCGCTGCTCAGCTTCAATTTCCGCCCGGCGATCACCGCGGTACTCGTACACGTTCACTCCAGCGTGCCGAGCCTGCGAGGAAGCCCCGGTGGATTCCTCGGCCCGCATCGCGAAGGAACTCAGTTCCTGAACATGGATGGCTCGTGCCGCCTGATTACCGCGACCACACCACCAGAGGTCTTCAAAGCTCTCTGCACTCGCGCAACCGGAGAAGCAATTCCGGATGGCTACTGAGCAAGTTCCCCCGTGAGTCGGAGATCACTTTGGGACTCATTCTGGAGTAGATCCGGGCGATCTGTGCCTCCTGAAAATCCTCTATGTCAGCTTGATGTCGGCGATTTTCGGTATCACGTCCGAATCATTCAAGGGTCCGAACGAGAGCGTTCGGCGATGCGATGATTTGAGGACTCGTTACCGAAAATCCGTCGCCGACCCAGGCTGCAAACGACGACGTGGCTTTACTTCTTTGAGCCGTAGCAGAAGAGATCCGAGCTTCCGCGGATCACGAGCTTGCCGTCCGCGATGGCGGGGGTGCAGAAGGTGTCCTGCCCCAGTGAGGACAACTTGGCTTCCTCGAACTGCGGGGACGCCTTGATCGCCGCGGCCCGGCCATCTTCCGCGATGGCGAGGATCGTATCGCCCACGAGCACGGGCGAGGCACTCACGTCCTTCGTGAAAACTCGCTCGTTCCACACGATCTTGCCAGTCTTCACCTCGGCGCACACGGCGAAGCCCTTGTCCGTGATCCAGAAGAGATGCTCGCCACGCGCCACGGGGCAGGGGACGTACGGCGTGTCCTTGCGGGCTTCCCACAGCATTGTGGGCGACGAACCCTTGCTCGGATCCACGGCCACGGCGTAACGCGAACCGCCGCCGTCGCCGAAGAAACAGGTGATGGTGTTCCCCGCGACGATCGGAGCTGCGATCGCGCGGAGCGGCATCTTTCCGCTGGCCCACACGAAGGGGTAGTCCCAGTTCACCTTGCCCGTGGCGGGGTCGTAGCTCGTGAGCTGGTGCGTGCTGCCGACGAGCAGTTCCGCAGGCTTGCCGGCGCGTTCGAGAATGAGCGGAGTTGCATAGCAAGCTCGTTCCGGCTTTCGCGGGGCGGACCAGGCCTTCTTGCCCGTCTTGGCATCGAAGGCGAGGAACTCGGCACCGCCGTCTTGATCGTAGTTTACAAAAACCAGGCCGCTGTGCAGCACCGGCGAGTGGGCGGGGCCGTGCTGGCTGGTGTAGCCACCGATGGGGCTGTTCCACAGCGGCTTGCCAGCGAGGTCGAAAGCTTGAAGGCTGATGGTGTCGCCATCCCACACCACGCAATAGACCGCATTGCCGTCAACCACGGGCGTGCCGGAGGCGAGGGAGTTCTTCTTGTGCGTGTGGGCGGTCTTGCCGGGAAGATCGCGGGTCCAGAGCGTCTTGCCGTCGGCCAGGTTGAAGGCGACGAGCATGCGCTTGTCGTCGGTCGACGTTTGCAGATAGACGACACCCTTGGAGATGATCGGGGACGACCAGCCCTTCCCCGGTACGGGCACTTTCCAGATCAGGTCCTTGGCATTGAGCTCGGTGGGAGCCGAGGTGGCGGCGAGGCCGGTGCCGTTGGGGCCACGGAACCGCGGCCAGTCCGTGGAATCAGGATTGGCGGCGAGCGCGAGGGCCAGAGGAAGGAACCAACTTGTCATGACGAGATCCGCGAAGGAGGAATCGAATCGGTGGGTGAAGGACGACATGCTGTGATTATCGTGGCCAGATTGGGAATCTGCAATCTGCAATTTCTCTCGCTAGCCCGTTGATCCTGTGGTCGGTTTCCGCGACACTACGAATCAGCCGCCAGAGTTTCGTTCACACCTTCGGAGAACTGGGATGATGCTCTTCCACGCTGCCCGACGCTTCGGGCTTGCCGCATTGGTCGTGGGATTCGTGGGGTTCGCGAGCCACCTGGCCGCGCAGGAGGCGAAGGCGCCCCCGGCCAAGGATGAGAAGAAGGACGCGAAGAAGCTCAAGTCGAAGCTGAAGATCACGGTGCCGCAGGACGACGCGGACCTGCTGATCGAGGGCAAGAGCACCAAGCTGGATGGCCAGGTTCGCGAGTTCGAGACGCCCGAGCTCGAAGCGGGCAAGATGTACGAGTACCTCTTCAGCGTCACCTGGCAGCCGAACAACTACACGACGATCACGCGGACACGGGACAAGGTTCGCTTCACCGCGGGTGAGGACATCGCCCTGGACCTGACGAAGGAAGACAAGGCGATTCCGGACAAGGTCGTGATCCGCTGGGTTCCGACGCCGGACGACATTGTGCTGAAGATGATCGAACTCGCGGGCGTGAAGGCGGGCGACGTGGTGTATGAACCGGGCCCTGGCGACGGCCGCGTGCTGATCGCCGCAGTGAAGGCCGGTGCGGCCAAGGCTGTGGGAATCGAGTACGACAAGGCCAAGGCTGTCGAGGCTCGCGATGCCGTCAAGAAGGCCGGCCTGGCGGACAAGATCGAGATCAAGGAGGGCGATGCCCTCAAAGAAGACGGCTACGGCAACGCGAACGTCATCTTCCTTTACATGGGCGACGAGTTCGACAATGCCCTGCGTCCGAATCTCGAGAAGAGCCTGAAGCCCGGCAGCCGCATCGTGTCCCACCGCTTCAAGATGGGCGACTGGGAACCGGATCAAACCAAGACGATCCGCGGCGAAGACGGCGACGAGTACCTGATTCACCTTTGGACGATCAAGGAAAAGAAGAAGTAGATCGCCATGAACGGACTTCACACAAGAGCCCACCTCCTACCCGAGGTGGGCTCTGTCATTGCTGGTCGTTACTCGGAGTCGTCGCCTCGCTCCTCTTCGCTTTCCTCCGGCGCGATCTTCATCACTTCAGCCAGGAGCACCGTGGCATAGCTGCCGGCGGGGAGAGTGAAGCTCAGCCGCAACCCGGCGGGTTCCCAGTCGGCGGCGAGGTCGTCGAGATCGACGATATTCTGCCGGCGCGTCCCCATCACGAGCTTGCCGAAGCCGCCGAAGGACGCGGGCGTGAGCTTGTGATCCCGAAGCACCGCGGCTTCACGGTCGGCGGCCTCCGCCTCGGCGGGGAAGGTCTTCTTGCCGAACATCGGACCCGCGGGGACCGTTTCCTTCGCGTCGAACCTCGCCTGTTCCGCCGGGAGATCGCGAGCCACGAAGAGGCCGCCGAAGGGCCGCTTGGACATCACATCCCCTAGCAAAACCTTGCGAAAGAGGCCATCCGCCATGCGGCGAGCGAGGTAGTCGTTGAACAGAGAGGACTGCACGGCCGAGAGAGCAAACTTGAACAGGAAGGGCCGCAGCCGGCGTGGTGCAGTGCCCTGGAAGCACTTCCAGCCGAGTTCGAGCGTGGAGCCGTCGCGGCCGAAGCGTTGCGGTCCGTAGAAGTTCGGCATGCCCTGCGTGCGAAGTCGCGTGAGGAGGTTGTCGAGGGCGTCGCGCTTGGTGACGTCGGCGTCGCGGATCAGGACGCGAAAGCGATTGCCGCGAAGGTGGCCGGGCTT
>Ga0105048_10001270_pt1 | contig 40997 bp, 37 predicted proteins | sample MAT05_FD_78382 | JGI IMG/M metagenome (GOLD analysis project Ga0105048, IMG submission 78382) | Freshwater microbial communities from Lake Fryxell liftoff mats and glacier meltwater in Antarctica - MAT-05 | ecosystem: Environmental > Aquatic > Freshwater > Ice > Liftoff microbial mat | place... | reverse complement strand
ACGGCCGAGCACCCGTTCTTCCGCGACGGCGTCTGGACGGAAGCGAATCGCCTGTCCGAGGGCGACCGGCTGCTGTTGGAGGACGGCAGCACGGCAGCAGTGGAGTCGATCCGGGACACGGGCGACTGGAGCCGCGTCCACAACGTCCGTATCGCCGACCACCACACCTACTTCGTCGTGAGTCAGGAGTGGGGGTGGTCCGTCTGAGCGCATAATGCTTGTACAGGTCCATTTAGTATCACACCGCTAGGCTGGAGTGGTTATCCCATTGGAATTCCCAAACCAACGGGCCCGTTGTAATGAAATTCATCCAGTTAAATTTGGCGGATCGCCAACCGCTATAAATAATAAAATTGCACTAGATAGGATTATTCATTCTAAGTTAACAAATTGGTGGAGCTCGCTGCAGAAAAACCTTGAGTCACTTTAGAATCCGAATGAAGTAAAATAGACATTTATAGCGTAAATTATCGATTTCAGAGCCGTTTTATCGTACTAAAAGTCTAGTAACTATATTTTCATGATTATACTGAAAGTACTAGTTGATTATACCTATTATTAATGAGAAATAATAATGTCAGAAACACATAAGAGTATTCTTCGCGATTGGTATAAGACAGAACTACCTCTATCTAAATCATATGTAGATTATGTTCTGAGAATAGTATTTCGTGATTCTATACCTGAAGGGTATGCAGATTTTATGATACAGTATAATGGTGGTGAGGGCCCAGTTGGTGAAGTTGGATATGCGAGGTTTTGGCCGTTGGAAGAGCTGGTTCAAGCAAATACTGACTATAATTGTGCATCAGCACTTCCAGATTTAACCTTAATTGGCACTGATGGAGGCTCTGAAGGATTTGGCATCATTAGCTACGATAATAAGTTCAATTACGTGTCTGTTCCACTTAGTGACATTTCAATTGATACAGTTTTATTCGGAGGTGATAATTTTATTGAGTTCATATCAAAAATTGGTACTAATAAAGTATAGATAACTCATGTTGCGAATAATATAATTTGGTTATTAAAAAGCAGCAAATTTCGATAAAATTTTCGGCTACTGTCTATGCACTGCTGGCATGAACGATAGTTTGTGTCCGGTGAGGGCTTGGATGAGGAAGTCGAGGATGGCGCGGTCTTGGCGGCAGGTAGCGACGACGGTGAAGATGCGTTCGACGAAGCGGCTGCCGCGTTCGTCGTCGGTGCCGAGTTGGTTTTGCGCTAACAGACGGCGTGGCGGACGTCCCGCTCGGCCGCGTTGTTGGTCGGCTCCACGACGCGGCGGCGGGGGTAGGCAACTTCCTCGGGTTCAAGGTCTGTTTCTCGGGCGACACGCCGATCCGCACGGTGTCGGGATCGATGCGGATCGACGAGTTGATCATGGGCGACTTGGTTCTTAGTCGGGACGAGTTTGCCCCGGAGTCGGCGTCGGAATATAAAGCGGTGGAGGAGGTGTTCGTCCGCGAGGGGTTGTTGTGGGAGCTGCGGATCGCGGGCCGGACGATCCGGACCACGGCCGAGCACCCATTCTTCCGCGACGGCCTCTGGACGGAAGTGAATCGCCTGTCCGAGGGCGACCGGCTGCTGTTGGAGGACGGCAGCACGGCAGCAGTGGATCCGGGACACGGGCGACTGGAGCCGCGTCCACAACGTCCGCATCGCCGACCACCACACCTACTTCGTCGGAAGCTACGAGTGGGGATTCAGCGTCTGGGCGCATAATGCTAACTATTCTATCCAATCTCAACAACATGTAAGTAAGCAAGGTCACGCAGCAAATGCAAAGCCTCAGCAAGGTAAGAGTAGATTTCGAGTTGGTGAAGGTGGTCAGAAATTCACAGACGAAGTCATCAATCATCCACAGGTTATTGTCAACCCTCAATCCAATGAAAGAATCTCCTATAAAGTTATTGACTTGGGACGTACGACCGGTCGTGATCGCGCTGGCAATTTGACGAGGGGTGGAACCGTAATTGTAGAAGGCCCAACTCCGCAGTTTTGGTCAAAATCTTCCGCTGACGAAGTAGTAACCCAGCATCCTTTATAATAAATAAAGAAAAGAGATATCATCAATGGATGACGGACTAACCCACGCTCTGCAGTCGCCTCCGGACTATTCCAGTAGTTTTACTGAAAGAGTCCAAATCATAAATCAGCAAGTATCAAAAATAATTGGAGTAAAATCGATACATGACAATGACATGAATTACCGAGCAGCACAGAGAATATCAGTTTGTTTCAATAATCAAGAAGAACTAGTTGATTCAGGAGACATATCGGCCATTTACGACATGTCAATATTTATTAGTTCAAAAGGTCATTTTTATACGTACTCGCTTCGTCAGCTTGGGGATCCCACTTTTGATTTCATCAGCATTGGATTGCCTCAGCCAAAGTCTGTCTGGAATCAGTTGCCGGAGTCAAAAACATCAATGAAGTTAGTACAATCTAAAATAGAGTCAGTTATGAAAAATAATTTGTATATACTCATTAAAGGAAAAATTCTAGAAATTGTTATATTAGATAAATTCACGATGCTTGACGGTAAGCCCGCTACTGTTTTTGAGTTACTCTTTAGTGAAGTCGATTGAAATATCCATCACATAACATCTGAATAGTTGATCTAGATTAGTTGATTTATCACATATAACTGTGGCGGCGATCAGCACTTTTCTCTTGTGGGAGCTGCGGATCGCGGGCCGGACGATCCGGACCACGGCCGAGCATCCGTTCTTCCGGAACGGCGTCTGGACGGAGGCGAATCGCCTGTCCGAGGTCGACCGGCTGCTGTTGGAGGACGGCAGCACCGCAGCAGTGGAGTCGATCCGGGACACGGGCGAATGGAGCCGCGTCCACAACGTCCGCATCGCCGACCACCACACCTACTTAGTCGGAAGTCAGGACTGGGGGTGGTCGGTCCGGGCGCATAACTATAACGTCACGCCGAGTGTGAATGGACGACCCGTCACGAGAGAACAGAGGTGGCTCGATTTGGCCAATCAGCCCGGATCCAAGTTGCCAAAAGAAGTAGTGGATCACATTCAACGCACTGGCGGAGCTGGCGTTCGTGATCGGTTCGGCCTTGAGTTAGCGCATTTGCCGAAACAGGCGGCGGCCCAAGGGCACGATTACTCCAAGGCTCTGCCGAAGTACGTGGCCGACCACAGAGGCATTCAGCATCGATACCTGCGAGAGCGTGCGATCGGTACTCGGATCGGCATTCCTCGAAGCGGAACTGTTGGGCGCGGACCGCTTTCACTGCCGCCGAAAGGAGCATTGCCATGAGTTTCAAAGACTGGAATCTTCTGATCCATGATCTGGTCGATAACAACCGAGCGATACTATGGCCGCCTGCTGCTACTGAGGAGACTCGTTCGTCAGTTACGGATGTCATCGGTACTGAACATATTGACTTTATCAATTTCTACAGCTTGACGAACGGGTTAAGTTTGCAATGGTTAACGATTCTGCCCAACTCTGAGGTGCCTGCTGCGCCGTTCATAACTCTTCGAGAAGCGAACGATGTCACGCGCACTCCCTATCTCGGCGCGAACGACGATCTCCTTTCTCGATTTGCCGTGTTTGCGGATATCGGTGGAGGGTCAGTCGCAGCCGTCGAAAAATCGAATGGGATAATTTGGCACGAAGAAGACGGGGAGTTGGTCCAGACCACATTGGACTTGGAGAGCTTTATCTTGACGTGTTTGCGGGAAATGGTCTGAGTCAGAGCTGAAGTCGGTCGAGGAACTGTTCGTTCGCGAGGGACTGTTGTGGGAGCTGCGGATCGCGGGCCGGACGATCCGGACCACGGCCGAGCACCCGTTCTTCCGGAACGGGGTCTGGACGGAGGCGAATCGCCTGTCTGCTGTTGGAGGACGGCAGCACGGCGGTCGTCGAGTCGATCCGAGACTCGGGCGAGTGGAGCCGCGTCCACAACGTCCGCATCGCCGACCACCACACCTACTTCGTCCTGGCTGAGATCTCCGCCAGGATCGGAAACCTGCTGAATGTGGAACAAACGAAGCTCCGGAAGCGACTTAAAGGGGTGATCTCCATCCGACACGACGTCCGAGGGCGAGATCTCTACTTGCGCCTCTTTGCTCTCCCTGCGGTGACGAAGCAAGGTTGCGGAAAGGACGCCCGGGTATGCCGGACGAAGCGACTCGACGGCACGACGATTGGGTTTCTCCATCGCTGCGGGCGACCCAATCGAATCGAGCAGCCTACGAACTCAAATTCGTCGTCGATCTTTCACTTGCGGCCGAGATTGAGGTCTGGGCGCATCGACACCTGCTGCTGGACCCGCATGCCGATCCCGCGCTCGGCAACCGCTATCGCATCACCAGTCTCTACTTCGATACGCCGACCTTCGACGTAGCTCAACGCTCGGCGGGCTATAAGCAGGACAAGCACCGCATCCGCCGCTACGGAGAAGCCGACGTCGTCCACCTCGAACGCAAGACCAAGGCGAACGGCTGCTCCGTGAAGGAACGCTCGACCATGCCCCACGAGCACTTGGCGAAGCCGGTCGCCGACTGGGCCCATGCGTGGTTCGTTGCCGAGACGACGGAACGCAATCTCGCACCGACTGCGATCATCACTTACGAGCGCACCGCCTTCGGCGGCATGGCCTACGGCGGGCCGGTCCGAATGACCTTCGACCGCAACGCCCGCGGCGCCGCCGCGCGGGACTTCCGCTGTGATCCGCCGACCGACGGCATGGCGCTGTTGACCGAGCAGGTCATCATCGAGATGAAATATCTGGACGTTCCGCCGGTGTTGTTCAAAGATGCCATCGCGGCATTCCGCCTCGAACCGACTGGCCTCTCCAAATATCGCCGCTTCGCGGCCGCGGCCGGGTGGTTGCCCGTAGACGACAGGTCGAACGAAACCACGGAAGGAACCATCGACCATGCCCGAATGGCTTGACGCCGCCGCGTTCACAACCGAACAGACTCCCCCGCTCAGCACCATCATCGTCCGAGTCGTGCTCGCGCTCTTGGGCGGCTTTCTGACTGCGGCGCTCTATCGCATCACGCTCGGCCGCGGCCGGCGGGATGTGCGATCCCTTCCCACAACGCTGGTGCTGCTGTCGCTCCTGATCGCCGTGGTCACGGTCGTCATCGGCAACAACATCGCCCGGGCGTTCGGCTTGGTCGGGGCGCTCTCGATCGTCCGCTTCCGCACTGTGGTCGACGACACGGCGGATACGGCCTTCGTCATCTTCTCGGTGACCTTGGGCATGGCGATCGGCTCGGGCTATCTGGTGCTGGCCACGGTCGCCTTCCCGGCCATGGCCATCGGGGCGTTCGTCATGCTCCGTTACGACACGACTCGGAAGTTGCAGACGCAGGCAACGCTGGTCGTCAAATTCGGATTGGGCCTCGATGCCGATGCGGCCTTGAAGCCGGCGTTCGATCAGTACACCGCATCCCGACACGTTTGCGGTGCGGCCACCGCCGGAAAGGGGACGGCCGTGGAGGTGACGTACCGCGTGCAATTGATCCGACAGAACGAGATGTTGAGTTTCATCGCCGCGCTCAACAAGGTCGACGGCGTGTCGTCCGCGGAACTCCGATAAGTTGACAATCGCCGATACCGCTCGCCTAGAATGAGGAGCCTCACCGGCAACCGCGCCGGGTCGGCTGCTTTTCGTGGACGAGATTCGGGATGACGGCCCCAACACTTCCGAAACACGACCGGCAAACGCTCGCGGCAAACTATGCCGCGATCCGCGGACAAACCGAAGACCTGTGTGCGCGGCTCGAAGCGGACGATTACCTCCTGCAGTACGATGTCGAATGTTCGCCGCCGAAGTGGCAACTCGCCCACACGACCTGGTTCTTCGAGACGTTTGCGTTGAAGGAATTCGTGCCGGATCACCGGCCGTTTCATCCGCAGTTCGGCTTCCTGTTCAACTCTTATTACGAGGCATCCGGCCCTCGCTGGGCAAGGGCTCAACGCGGCCTGTTGTCCCGACCGACGACAGCCGAGATCTATTCCTACCGCACCTTCGTCGACGATCGGATCTCGAGTCTTTTGAACACTGCGGATGATGAAACCTTGGCGCGGGTGTGGCCGATTGTCGACCTGGGCCTGAATCATGAACAGCAACATCAGGAACTGCTGCTGACCGATCTCAAGCCCGCCTTCGCCTGCAACCCTTTGCAGCCTGTTTACGCCGCTGTTGACGACGTTGCCTCCGTGACCGCGATCCCTGCGAAATGGCGTTCGTTCGAGGCCGGAGTCCACGAGATCGGCCATGCGGGAAACGGCTTCCACTTCGACAACGAAGGTCCGCGGCACCGCGTGTTTCTCGAAGGCTTCGCGGTGTCGTCCCGCACCGTGACGACCGGCGAGTATTTGGAATTCGTGGAAGACGGCGGCTATCGCCGGGCCGACCTGTGGCTGTCCGACGGTTGGGCGGAGTGCAGGCAGGATCAGCGGGACGCACCCTTGTATTGGTGCGAACGCGACGGCGTGCGGATGCAGTTCACCCTCGGTGGCTTGCTGCCGTTGCACCACGCGGCGCCGATGACGCACTTGAGCTTCTACGAGGCCGATGCCTTTGCCCGCTGGGCCGGGTTGCGGCTACCGACTGAGGCTGAATGGGAGGTCGCTGCGGGCGACGCACCAATTCGAGGAAACTTTCTGGAGAGCGGGTGTCTGCACCCGGCACCGGAATTGCAGGATAATTTCTTCGGCAATGTCTGGCAATGGACTGCGTCTCCGTACACAGCCTACCCCGGCTTCCGACCTGCGGCCGGAGCGTTGGGCGAGTACAACGGCAAGTTCATGTGCAACCAGATGATCCTCCGCGGCGGCTCGTGCGTGACACCGCAAAGCCACATCCGTCGGACCTACCGCAACTTCTTTCCGCCTGCCACGCGCCGGCAGTTTTCCGGCCTTCGCCTCGCCAAGGAAGTTCCTTCATGATCAACGCCGCCACAGTGCCGCGCACGCAGACCGATCGCTTCCGCATCGACGTACTCTCGGGACTGAGCCGACTGCGCAAGACTCTCCCCGCGAAGTACTTTTACGACGAAGCCGGTTCGCGTCTGTTCGACCGCATCACCGAGTTGCCCGAGTATTACCCGACCCGCACCGAACTCGGCATCCTGCGCCGACACGCCTCCGCGATGGCCGAGTGCTGCGGGCCGGAGACGCTGATTCTGGAATTCGGCGCGGGCAGCCTCACGAAGGTCCGCCTGCTGCTCGACGAACTCGATCGCCCTGCCGGCTTCGTGCCCATCGATGTCTCGGGATCCCACCTGCGAGCTGCTGCGAAGGCGTTGCAGGGCGAGTTTCCGAGTTTGGATATCCGCACCGTCACCGCCGATTTCACGTCGGCATTTCCGATCCCGAATGTTGTCGCCCGCAAGCGGGTCGTTTACTTCCCCGGTTCGACGATCGGCAATTTCGAGGTCGCTGAAGCGGATGCGTTGCTGAAGCGGATCGCCGGCATGGTCGGCAGCGGCGGGGGGTTGCTGCTCGGCATCGATCTGATCAAGCCGACCGCAACACTCGAAGCGGCCTACAACGATGGCGCGGGCGTAACGGCCGCCTTCAACAAAAACCTGCTCGTGCGGCTCAACCGCGAACTCGGCGCCGATTTCGACTTGAATGCCTTCGAACATCGTGCCTTCTTCAACGCGAAACTCGCCCGCATCGAGATGCATCTGCGCAGTACCATCGACCAGACCGTAACCCTCGGCGACCGTGAAATCGACTTCGCGGAAAATGAAACCATCCACACCGAGAACAGCCACAAGTACGATCTCGAGGAACTGGCTTTGCGTGCCGAGCGTTGCGGTCTGCGGCTGACCCACGGTTGGACTGACCCGCGCCGCTGGTTCTCCGTGGCGTATTTCGAGGCGAAGTAACGAGCCGGCAGCCTAGAGCTGCCAACACCTTCACATGGAGTATCAACGATGAAAAAGGCCACTTGGAACGGGACCGTGATTGCGGAATCCGACGCCACTGTCGTCGTCGAAGGGAATCATTATTTCCCGGCCGACGCGATCCGCACGGAGTTCTTCAAGCCGAGCTCGATGCACACCGTCTGCGGATGGAAGGGCACGGCGAGCTACTACACCATCGAGGTCGAAGGCAAACAGAACCCGGATGCGGCCTGGTACTACCCGAGCGCAAAGCCGGACGCGAAGAACATCGAAGGTTACGTGGCGTTCTGGAAGGGCGTCGTGGTGAGCTGATGTTCGAGTTGACCAACGTCCGCAAGGACTACGGCGGCAAGCCGATTCTCGGCCCACTCAACGTCTGCCTTCGGCGCGGAGAAACGACTGTGCTGCTCGGCCCGAGCGGCTGCGGCAAGAGTACGCTTTTGCGCCTTTGTCTCGGTCTGATCCTACCGGACGGCGGTAAGCTTGCTGTCGCGGGATCACAACCGGCCGACCTCCACGCCTGGATGGAACTTCGGCGCCGCATCGGGACCGTCGTGCAGGACGGCGGTCTGTTTCCGCATATGTCGGCGCGACGCAATGTCGGCTTGCTCGCCGAGCACCTCGATTGGGACGAGGTCAGAATCGACCGACGCGTCCGCGATCTGGCGGACCTGGTACGCCTGCCGCCCGAGGCCTTGTCGCGCTTTCCGGATCAGCTTTCCGGTGGTCAAAAACAGCGGGTCGCCCTGATGCGTGCACTGATGCTCGAGCCGGAAGCCCTGCTGCTGGACGAACCGCTGGGTGCCCTCGATCCGATCGTCCGCTCCGAGTTGCAGACCGACCTGCGCCGCATCATTCGGGAACTTAAGACGACCGTCGTGCTGGTTTCGCACGACCTAGGCGAAGCAGTCTATTTCGCCGACCGCATTCTGCTGCTGAAAGACGGCGCCATTCTGCAGGACGGCACCGCGGCCGATCTGTTCGAGCGACCCGCCGATCCGTTCGTCGCGAAATTCGTTCAGGCCCAACGCCCGCCGTATGCCTCGGTTGGCTCAGCATGAACCGCGTCGTCATTTGTCTCGCACTCATTGCCTGCGGCTGTTCCGCCAATCCGGATCGGCCGGTTGTGGTCGGCTCGAAGAAGTTCACCGAGTCGGTCGTGCTCGGCGAAATGGGTGCCGCGCTGGTGCGTTCCGTCGGGGCGGACGTGCGGCGCGACGATCTCGGCGGCACGCCCGCCTGTTGGCTCGCGCTGACGCAGGGCGACCTCGATGTCTACCCGGAGTACACGGGTACCATCGCGCGTCAGATATTGAAGGCTGATCCTGTCGATCTCAATGCCGCACTGGCCGTACACTGCATCAAATGCACCAAGTCGCTGGGATTCCGCAACAACTACGCCATCGGCATGCGGAAGGACGTTGCCGCCGAGAAGGGCATCCGTACCATCTCGGACCTGCTTAAGCACCCAAACCTGAAGTGCGGCTTCATTCACGAGTTCCTCGACCGACCCGACGGCTGGCCCGGCCTGAAACAGCGCTACGGATTGTCGCAGACCAACGTCGTCGGCATGAATCACACGCTCGCCTATCGGGCCTTGGTGGACAAGGCCATCGACGTGATGGAGTTGTACACGACCGACGGCGAGATCGCTCAATTCGACCTCGCCGTACTCGAAGACGACCGCGGATTCTTCCCCGCTTACGAAGCCGTCTGGCTGTACCGGGCGGACCTGGAGGAACGCCGGCCGGACGCGGTCGCGGCACTCAAGTCGCTCGAAGGCAAGATGACTGAAGCGGAGATGCAGCGACTCAACAACCGAGTGCAGACCGAGAAGGCCAACGAGTCGGCCGTGGCCGCGGAGTTTCTGCAGGCCAAGCTTGGACTGAATGCGACCGCAACGACGGACACACTGACGCGACGACTGTTGGAAACGACGTGGGAACATTTGCTGCTGGTCGTACCCAGTCTGTTCGCCGCGATTGCGATCAGCATTCCGCTCGGCATCCTCGCGGCGCGGCGACCACGCCTGGGCCAAGGCGTCTTTCTCGTCACCGGCGTCCTGCAGACGGTTCCGTCCTTGGCACTGCTGCTGTTCATGATCCCGGTGATGAAATGGCTCACCGGCAGCGGCACGGGCACGGCGCCCGCGGCGGCGGCGCTGTTCCTGTACAGTCTCCTCCCGATCGTCCGCAACACAGCGGCGGGGCTGACGGGCATCGCGCCGTCGCTTCAGGAATCGGCGACCGCGCTGGGTCTGTCACGCTGGGCGGTCCTCACGAAGATCGATCTGCCGCTGGCAGCGCCGACGATCCTCGCCGGGATCAGGACGGCCGCAATCATCAACGTCGGCTCGGCGACGCTCGGCGGCTTCATCGGCGCCGGCGGCTACGGCAGGCCGATCCTGCGCGGATTGGATAAATTCGATACGGCCCTGATGCTCGAAGGCGCGATCCCCGCTGCGGTGATGGCGCTGACTGTCGAGTTCGCCTTCACACTGGTGGAACGTCGCTATCGGCGACAAGTCTAGAGCAGTTTCATACGTATGACCCTAAAATCCTAAAAGGAGCCGCGCACGAAATAAGCGATTGGTTTGGTTCTTGACCACTGACTTCGTGCCCGGCTCAGTAAAGTCGCAAAGGTGAAACTGAAACTGCTCAAGATTCATGAGACAAGTAAGGGTTAGTCGCCGATTTGGCAAAGGGATCAAGTTCGACACAAGCAAATTTCCGCGATCAACTTAGCCGGTGAATCTCGACTATCCCGTCCGTCTGCACGGCCATCCGCAATTCGCAGCCCTCAAGAAGCCGCATGCCGAGGAGGATATCGCCACATCCGCGACGCCTGCAGGGCCGATTACGCGAAGCGTCACAAGCGGTTCGCGTTGTGCGTTGACGCTACCCTTTGCGATCATGGATGGACCCAGTTGTTCAGGCGATACGATAGGTCGTCCTACAACCGGCACGAGCCAACCAGACGCGTCCTCCAGGACGTCGATGAAGCAATTTCATGTTCGCCGTGAAATCGTCCGGATCCATTTCGAAGTCGCCGCTGTCAACGTCGATCGCCACAAACTTACCGTCGTCTTGCGGCGTCAGACTCGGTCGAACGAATCGGACATATGCGACTCGACCCAATTTCGACACGTTGTCGCATTCCCGGGTCGACTGCTCATCAGTCATGATTCAGCTCATACGTCTCAAATCGAATGCCACTCATTTAGGCAGTATATCACAAAAAGTGAGTAAACTCCGGCATCACTCGCCGCTGAGACTCAGGACGTAGTTGATGAGGTTGTCGGCATCGGTTTGCGGTGTGCCCGCCGGCAGTGCGGGCATGGGCGTGCCGGGGATGCCGAGGGCGAGGCGGGTGTAAAGATCCTGCTTGTCCCGACCGCCCTTGAAGACGCCGGACGTGAGGTTGCGCGGATGGGCCGGGGTGCCGTTGTCGTTCTTCAGATCCTTCACCTGCAAGCCGTTGCCCAGTCCTTCCGGGCCGTGGCAACTCGCGCACTGAGCCAGGAACAAGGTGCGGCCGGCGGTGATCGACGACAGATCCGAGCCGCGGAATTCCTTGGGAATCGCCATGAGCGTGCCGACCTTGCAGAGGTCGTCGGTCTTGGCCGCGATGGCCACGACGTTCGGCTCGTCACCCCCGTCGTCAAAGTCCTTCATCGCCTTGCGGGTCAGCTGCTCGTACATGCCTTTGCGGGTCAGCCCGCGGAGGTGGGTCACCAAGGCCTGCAGTTCGTCGTCCCGAAGGTGGGCGAAGCTTGGCATCGAAGAGCCTTCGATCCCGCGCTTCAGCGTGGCGATCAGGGCATCGTCGGTCGGGATTTTTGTTCCTTGCGTATCGGTGAACTTATACGGCTCGGCCCCGAAGTAGCGGGCCTTGATGGTTAAAGACGCGATGCCGTTGCCCTCGCCGCGTTCGCCGTGGCAGTAAGTGCAGTTCTGCCGGAACAACCGCGCGCCGTCGGCGGGTTGATGTTCGGCGACGGCGACCGGCTGCCGGAATGCATCGCGGATGTCCGTGAAAAACAGGACCGCGCCACCCCAGAGGCTCACGACCAACAGAAGCGGCAGGCCGACCAGTTCGACGCGCTTGAGCCACGACAGTCGATTGTGCGGCGGGAGAGAATCGGACATCGAGTCAGTCCTTCAAAGAAGTCACCAATCCATCGACAGGAAAACCGGCGTTTCCGTACTGGAATTAACCGGTCACGGCACCTTCGGCGGCGCTGGACACGAGTTTGGCATACTTGGCGAGGACACCGCGTTCCACCTTGATCGCGGGCTTCACCCATGCCGCACGGCGCGTCGCCAATTCGACCTCGTCGACGTGAAGTTTCAAAGCCTTCAGTTCGCCGTCGATGGTGATGACGTCGCCGTCGTTCACCAAGGCGATCGGCCCGCCGACCCAGGCTTCCGGAGCAACGTGGCCGACGACCAGCCCGTGCGTTCCACCGGAGAAGCGGCCATCGGTAATGAGGCCGACCGAGTCGCCCAGTCCTTGGCCCATCAGTGCGCCGGTGATGGACAGCATCTCGCGCATGCCGGGCCCGCCGACCGGGCCTTCTCCGCGGATCACGAGTACATCTCCCGCAACAATCTTACGGGCCTGGATCGCCTGAAAACAAGCTTCTTCGCCTTCGAAGACCTTGGCCGGGCCGGTGATGCTCAGGTTCTTCAACCCGGCGATCTTGGCGACCCCGCCATCGGGGGCGAGGTTGCCGCGCACGATGACGATGTGCCCGCGGCCGTACATCGGGGCGTCCAGGGGTTTGACGACCGTCTGCGGCTTGGCGTAGACACTCGGGACGTCCGCCAGGTTCTCCGCAAGGGTGCGGCCGGTGATGGTCGGGCAGTCGCCGTGCAGCAGCCCCGCGTCGAGCAGCGCCCGCAGCACCGCCGGCGTGCCGCCGACGCGGTAGAGATCGAACATGACGAACCGGCCGCCGGGCTTCAGGTCCGCGAGGTGCGGCACCTTGGCACCCAAACGGTCGAAGTCGTCGAGGGTCCAAGGCACGTCGGCTTCGCGGGCGATCGCCATCAGGTGCAGCACGGCGTTGGTGCTGCCGCCGAGGGCGAGCACGAAGGTGTAGGCGTTCTCCAGGGACTTGCGGGTGATGAGGTCGCGCGGCCGAAGGTTCATCTCGATGCAGTGAATCAGCGCCTTGCCGGCATAAAACGCTTCGCGTTCCTTGGCGGCGGTCACGGCCGGCGTCGACGCGGAATAGGGCAGGCTCAGGCCCATCGCCTCAATGGCCGAGGCCATGGTGTTGGCGGTGTACATGCCGCCGCACGAGCCGGCGCCGGGGCAGCTTTCGCATTCGATTTTGTGCAGCTTCTTCGCGTCGATCGTGCCCGCCTGAAACTTCCCGACCGCCTCGAAGATGGAGACGATGTCCACGTCCTCGCCGTCCGGCCCGATGCCCGGCATGATGCTGCCGCCGTAGACGAACACGCTCGGAACGTTCAAGCGGGCCATCGCCATCACGCAACCCGGCATGTTCTTGTCGCAGCCGCCGAAGGCCAACAGGCCGTCGTGGTTCATGGCGCCGGCAACAGTCTCGAGGCAGTCCGCGATGACCTCGCGGCTGACCAGCGAATACCGCATGCCCATATGGCCCATGCTGATGCCGTCGGACACCGTGGGCACCCCGAAGATCTGCGGCACGCCGCCGCCGGCGCGGATCCCTTCGATGCCTTTTCGGGCGAGACGATCAAGGTGCGAATTGCACGGCGTGATGTCCGAATGCAGCGAGGCGACACCGACGATGGGCCGATCGAAGTCCTCGTCCTGAAAGCCGACGCCGCGGAGCATCGCGCGATTCGGCGCGCGGCTGGGGCCACCGGTGGTGGTGAGGGATTTGCGCGGAGTCTGATCGGCCATGATTGCTTTCCAAGGAGGTTATCCGTCGGATCACGATTTTCCGCCTTTGCAATAAGCACTCGAAAACCGGACAAATCCGGTTGTTTCGTTTGCAGGGTCGCAAAGCGTGATCTAAATCTCTTTCGTACACGACGCAACGAGGAATGCAACCGGATCGAGCGAGCCGCTGTGGACTCGCCGAGCAGGCATCCCGAAGTCGTTCTATCACCAGGAGTCAGACATGACGAAGTTCATCCAAGGCGCGGTTTCGTTCATCAAGAAGGAAGATGGCCCGACGGCAGTCGAGTACGCCGTGATGTTGGCCCTCATCATCGTCGTCTGCATCGCCGCCGTGACCGCCATCGGCACCAACGCGAACAGCACCTTCAGCGTCGTCGGCTCGGCCATCAAGCCCGCCTCCAGCTGAGCCTGTTCGGGCGGGTTCCTTCCGCCCGAATCGCTCGGATCGCCAACAAGCCAAGACCCCACCGCATGTCCATCGTGCGTGGGGTCGTTTCGATTCGGCCTGTTCGTTTTCGCGGCAGCCGAATTCCCCACACACTTAAATTAAGGAGTCCATCCATGAATTCGATTCTGCGCCCGATGGTTCGCTTCCTCAAGGCGGAAGACGGCCCTACGGCAGTCGAGTACGCCGTGATGTTGGCCCTGATCATCGTCGTCTGCATCGCCGCCGTGACCGCCATCGGCACCAACGCGAACAGCACCTTCAGCCGGGTCGGGTCGACCATCAAGCCCGCTGCCAGCTGAGTTACAGTCAACAACGAGGCGAGCGGGGACGTCAGTCCCAAGCGTGCTTCGCCAATCGGTCGGCGGCACCGTCGCAGGCGGCAAGCAGTCCTCATGGGGCCAACGTCCCACGATCGCTTGTCGTCACGCCGCCCGTCTCAACTTCGGCGCTTCGATGCGGCCGGTCCACATCTGCAGGAAGTCCGTCACCTCGGTCGTCGTCATCTCGTCCAGCAGTGTTGCCTCAGCCCGAATGCCCGTCGAGCTTTGCTCAGCAATCCATTTCATTTTTAAAGTCGGCTCGGCCGTCAGTACCAGCAGATCGCCGTCGAGACGCGGCAGAGTCCGAGGCGATTCCTGACCCCAGAGCCAATGATTGACCGCGGCCCAACCTTCGATGCTCCCCGTACGTCCCAGCGCCTGCGGCCGCACCAACTGCAGGCGGGCGGTGACACGTGGCTCTCCGTCCTTCGTGAAATCGGCAGGTACTGCGTCATTCGACATTTCGGCGAACAGTTCGTGAAGTTGACGCAGTGTGTCGAGGCCGTTGACTCGGATGCGCCGGCCCGTGCGATGGAGCGGGTGAATCAGGCGAATCACGTCGTGGTCCGTCAGCTTGGCGACGCGGTCGAGCCGTGCCAATTTCGGATGCTCGCCGGCCCAGGTTTCCACCGACTCCGGCAAATGGCTGGTCGCGCGGAGCACGCTCCTCAGGTCCGGGCCGTGATGAGTCAGGCTCAGTACGTCATCCAATAAATCGGGCAGCCGCTGCGAAGCACGGAAAGCGCTCGGCTCGGCTGCCGCCGCCTTCCGCGGGGCTTCGTTCAATGGTCCGCCGAGACGTTGAAGTTCCGCATCGCGGGCTTGGTCGAAGTAGAAGAGTTCGGGCACGCCGCACCGGCTTTGCAACTTCCGTCGCTTCTCGAAGTAGGGCACGGCTGCCTGAAGCGCGTCGCGCAGGCAGGCGAAGGACACGGCGGCTAGGTAAGCGAGTTCGGCCGTGGTTTCGCGCACGGGCACGACGGCGGGTTCGCGGACGAACGGAAGCAGGTCCAGCATGACGGCGCCCTCCTTGGCGGCGCGGGATTACCGCACATTCCCGCCGAAGCCGCAAGGCCGATTTCGCGTAGAATCACCGGTGCGACGAGACCTCACGAGATGCTCCATGACCGCTCCCGCGGCGAAGCCCGTCACCGTGCCCGACTTCCGCGCCGCCAAGGGGCAGCGCAAACTCGCGGTCGTCACCGCTTACGACTTCACCGCAGCGAAGTTGGCGGATGCCGCCGGGGTTGACGCCATCCTCGTCGGCGATTCCCTCGGCATGGTCGTGCAGGGGTACGCGACCTCGCTGCCCGTGACCATGGAGCACATGGCGTATCACACGGCCTGCGTGGTCCGCGGCACCAGCCGGGCGCTCGTGATTGCGGATTTGCCGTTCGGCAGTTATCAGGAAAGCAAACAGCAGGCGATCCGCTCGGCCGTCAGGCTCATCCAAGCCGGTGCCGCAGCCGTGAAACTCGAAGGGGGCGAGCGCATGGCGGCGACCATCGCGGCCTTGGTGAACGCCGAGATACCGGTAATGGCCCACATCGGCTTGACGCCGCAATCGGTCCACAAATTCGGCGGCTTCAAGGTCCAACGCGATGCGGAAATTCTGCGGCGCGATGCCGAGGCTGTCGCGGCCGCCGGGGCCTTCAGCGTCGTGGTCGAGTGCGTGCCGAGTGCGGACGCCAAGACCGTCACCGGCGCAGTTTCCATCCCCACAATCGGCATCGGCGCCGGTCCGGACTGCGACGGCCAAGTCCTCGTCTTCCACGACCTGCTCGGCCTCTACGACGGCTTCCGCCCCAAGTTCGTCAAGCGCTACGCCGAGCTCGGTACGGCCATGAAGGCCGCCTTCGCCGAGTACATCGACGAAGTCCGCTCCGGCACCTTTCCCGCTCCCGAACATGAGTTTCGGTAGCGTGCCGTGACCCGGACCATCGGCAAGCTGAACTGGTTCTCGGCACGAATCGTTTCAATACGCCAAGCCCATCGTGAAGCCGAGGATCGGCACGGGGAAAGCGCCCCCGGACGTGAAGCGGGTGCCGACGCCGCAGCCGAGCTTGACGCCGGGCTGTCCGCATAGGCCGTTCTTCCAACGGTGCCGCCAGATGATGTCCACGTCGGCGGCCACGACACCAAATCCTTCGTGGCGGCCGACGATGAAGTCGTTGCCGCGGACCGGGCTGTAGCAGACGTCGACGCCGGGCCGCACGAACAGTCCGTCGCGGTCGCCTTGATGCAGCAGGCCGTCGAACCGGACACCGGCAAACACGCTTGGCACGATGACTTACAACGCCAGGCCGCCTTCGATCCAGGTCTGCGTATCGGCGATCTTACGTTGCAGTCGCAGTTGAACGGGCAGCCCGAAGACGACATCGACCATCCACGTCGACTCCGGCTGTACAACCGTCGGCACGACTGGTGTCGGCGGCGGAAACAGCCCGTCGTTCTTCGAATGGATGGGCGCGGGTGCTACCGGTTCCTGAGCCGCAACCGCGGCCATCGACGCGACCAGGCCGATCGTGAATGCCAAACCTCGAGCCGTCATGATCGCACCATCGAATGAGAACGCAGTCTTCAGCGAGGTCCAGGGCTGAGGTCAACATCTCTGTAAAGGGCAAAGACAGCAGCCGGGACGGCCGCACCACAATCGAAACAAAAAGCAGCCAACATTGTGGTGCGGCCGTCCCGGCTGCACGGGACTTGGGGTGGGTCCATGTCACTTCGCCACGATCGGACGAATCGTTTGATTCCGTCTGATTCTTGGCGCGGGAAATGCTTTCTCATCGCCCGTGTTGGTCTGAATGTCGGTGCCGTGTTCGGCGTGGGAGTTCCCGCGCCCGGCGTTTCGATGCAGTTCCAACTCGAGGGTTCCTCCATGGCCGTTGCAACAATGCCCGTATCGACTTACCCCAGCGAAAGTAACCTGCAGACTGAGGACATCATCGGTGTCCGCAGTCGCATCAGTTGGGGTGCGATTCTCGCCGGTTCCGTATTGGCGGTCGCCTTATACTTCCTACTGACGCTGTTGGGCGGCGCGATCGGCCTGTCCGTCAGTGGGATGACGAGTGCGCAAGGGTTGGGAATCGCCGCCGCCGTCTGGGCGATCGCGGTTACGGCCATCTGTCTGTTCGTGGGCGGCTTCGTCGCGGCCCAGTTCACGACCGGTGAAAACAAGCGTGAAGCCGCGATCTACGGCCTCATGGTCTGGGCCGTGGTGTTCGCCATGCTGTTGTGGCTGATGGCGTCCGGCGTCAAGGCCGGCTTCAGCGCCATGGTCGGCGTCGCCACCACCGGGGCCACGGTCGCCGATGCCACCGACGCGAATGCGAATCAATTCGACTGGGAAATGGTTGCCCGCCGCGCTGGTTACAGCCAACAACAACTCGACGACATGAAGTCCAAGGTCAAGGACCTGCCCGCCCAAGCGAAGCAGGCTTCCGAAGACCCGGCCACCAAGGCCCGCGTCGAGCAAACCGCCCGTGAAGCCGGCGAAGCCGCGACCAAGGTGACCTGGTACAGCTTCCTCGGCACCCTGATCTCGATGATCGCAGCCGCCGCCGGCGGCTACGTCGGCTCCGGCCCGGCCTTCCGCCTGTTCACTGCCCCGGCGAGCCGCATCATCCGCGCGTAAGCGGGAACAGAACTGCCTAAGGTTAAAATCACCACGGCCACGGCCGTGGTGATTTCGTTTGCGGATGAGATTCACGATCGTGGCGTACGAACCTGCGGGACGATGGAAGCGACGGTTCGCGATCGCCCTGCCGCTCTCGGACCGGGAAGCGGTCCTTGTCGAGAGTCTCTGCCTCCTACACAATCGGCACGTCGTCGGCCGGCTCGGCCGGCTGCGCACTCTTCAGCGCTTGGTTTCCCGTCGCTTTTTCTTCGCCAACTCCATCCGACGATTTGCCCGCGGACTAGCGGCGTCCTAGGCTTTGGTGTCGTGGTTCGGCACCCCGGTTTGGTGCCGACACAGTTTTGCGGCGACGAGTGAAGGATCGACGCGGACATGATGACCCTGCCGCCGCTTTTGACCGTTCGACGCAACCCGGCGGACGACATGGCGGCCACACCGTCCCCAGCCGCGGCGGGGATTGCGATCAAGGCGACCGCACCGAGTACGCCGGTTCCGGCGCTGGATGTCCCTGGTCTGCCGCTCGGCGGCCGACAGGCGTTGGCGGAATTGTTGAATCTGGGCGTCCTCACGTCCGACGATCTCGCGAAATTTTTCGAGAAGGTTGGCGACCGCATCGGGCAGTTGGCTTCCCGCGACCGCACCCTCGATGCCTTGGCCGGGCTGAAATTTCTGACGCACTACGTTGTCACGCGGCTGCTCGCGGGGCAGACGCATGGGTTGGTCTTCGGCGGTTACCGCGTGTTGGACCGCATGAGCAGCGGCAGCATCGGGATCGTCTTTCGGGCCGAGCATGTGCAGCTTCGGCGACCGGCGGCGATCAAGGCGATGCCGCTGGACGAGACGACGCGCCAGGACACAGTCGACCGCTTTTTCAACGAAGTCCGCATTTTGGCGAAGGTGAATCACCCTCACGTCGTCGCGGTCTTCGATGCCGGCACGCTCGCCGAGACCGGCCCCGGTATGCCTGCGACGGCCTACCTCGTGATGGAACTGCTCGACGGCGGCGATCTGGAAAACCACGTCTACGAACACGGTACACCCGACCTCGGCACGGCCTGCGAGTGGATCCGCCAAGCGGCGATGGGGTTACGGGCGGCCCACGCCGAAGGCTTCATCCATCGGGATGTGAAACCGAGCAACTTGCTGCTGAGTGCACAACGCACCATCAAGGTGATAGACTTCGGCTTGGCCCGCGATTTCGCCGGCACCCGCACCAACCCCAAGTCGCTCCTCGGCAGCTTGGAATTCCTGGCACCCGAACAACTGGCGGATGCACCTCTGGCAATCGAGCCGGCGGACGTCTACGGACTTGGCGCGACGCTCTTCTGGTTGCTGAGCGGGCAGCTGCCGTACCCGCAACAGACGCTCACCAGCGCTGCGATCGCCGCGATCCGGACCGGCACCCCGAGTCGACTCCGCGATGTGAAGCCGGAGATGCCCGTCGAACTCGATGCCCTGCTCGCACGGATGCTCTCACGCTCGCCGAGCGATCGGCCGAGTATGGCCCGCGTGGCCGTCGAATTGGGTGCCTTCGCTTCCGCGGTCCATACCGATGAGGTTCTGAATACCGAACCGGAACGTCTGCGGCAGTCCCTCCGACACGTGGAAGGCCTCGTGCGGACCACGGCGATGCAGGCGGATCTGGCCCGCAGCGCCGTGCTCGCCGCGCTGACGGCTGCCGCGGCCCGTCGACCGGGGGAATCGGCGGCGCATCAGAACCGCGTTGCAGCCTACACGCATCTGCTGGCATGCGGTCTGTCCGTCGATCCGGATTGGATCCTGTATTCGGACAGCCGCTCGGTCACCGAGTTGTGCCGCGCCGCAGCCCTGCACGACCTCGGCCTGATTGCTGTGCCCGACGACCTGCTCGAACCGGGCGTCGAGCTCTCGGCTTCCGAACAATTCGCCTACGAACGACACACGCAGGCCGCCGACGAAATCCTCGATGAACTCGGACGGGACTATGGCGACGCCCTGCCGTTTCTGCGCGCCGTCCGTGCGGTGGCCCGCAGCCACCACGAACGTTGGGACGGCGGCGGCTTCCCGGATCGCCTGAAGGAAGACTGCATACCGCCGGCCGCCCGCATCGTCGCACTCGCGGTCGCCTACGACGATCAGCGTCGCGACGGGATTGTGCACGCCGATGCCGTCGCCCAAATCCGCAGCGAATCCGGCACGGCCTACGACCCGGCAGTCGTCGAGTGCTTCCGCAGTTCAGCCGACGAGTTCGACCGCATCCATGCCGACGGAAAGTGATTTGGATTCAGGTTTCGATAACGGCCCAAGGTGCGTGCAGCCGGGACGGCCGCACCACAATCGAGACAAGTTCAGCCTTGGGATTGTGGTGCGGCCGTCCCGACTGCACGACTGCCTCAGCTCCTCCGCATTCCATGATTTGCCATGGAATGCTTACCGCATCCGGACGGCCGCCTGCTTCGCCAAGCTCTCGTTCACGGTACGGACGTAAGCGCGGCCGGAGCGGGTCCACGGTTTGATGAGGTTGTAGTAGCCGATGTACCACAACGCTGCGACGCCGTCCATGAAGCCGATCTTCTTGCCTTCCTCGTAGGGTCGGCCGTAGTAGGAGATCGGCACTTCGTAGGTTGCCGCGCGGGTCTTGCAGACCATCGCCGTGATTTCGACCTCCATGCCGAAGCCCTTGCTCGTGAGGATCAGCGGCTTGATGACGTCCGCCCGGAAGGCTTTGTAACCCGTTTCGATGTCCGACATGTTTCGGTTGGTCAGGAGATTGGACAGGAACGTCAGGCCGACGTTGGCGAGGTAGTGGTAGAAGTACAGCACCCGCGATGCCTTCCGCACGAGGAAGCGTGACCCGAAGACGACATCGGCATGGCCGGAGAGGATCGGAGCGATCACCTCGGGAATTTCCGCCGGGTCGTATTCGAGGTCCGCATCCTGCACGATGAGGATGTCCCCGGTTGCGAGCAGCAACGCCTGGCGGATCGCGGCGGTCTTGCCTTGGTTCTTCGGCATCGGGTGGAAGCGGATCTTCGGTTCGCTCTCGGCTTTGGCCTTCACGATCTCGGCCGTGCGGTCCTTCGAGCCGTCGTCCACGACCACGATTTCCTTGACGATCGACCCGAGCGAGAGCACGCGGTCGAGAATTTCGGAGATGGTTCGCTCTTCGTTGTAGACCGGAACGAGGACGGACAGTTTGCCGGCGGAATCGCTCATGAACGCGGAATCCTGCGTCGGGGACAGGGTGGAAAAGCCGAGGCGGGAAACGGAAACCTTGGCACTGAGTACGGTGGTCATGCGGACGATCCTTCGTCTGACGGTGGTGTAGGAAATCGCGGGCGGATCACCCGGCAGGGCACGCCTGCGGCAATCACGAAGTCCGGCAGCGGCTTCGTCACCACCGAGCCGGCGCCGACGATGGTGCCCTTGCCCACGTCGGCCAGTACGATCGCGGCGTTGCCGATCCAGGCGCCCGCGCCGATGGTCACAAGCCGCCGTTCTCCCCCTTGGGCCCGGATCGGCAGCGTTGGGTCGTCGAAGGCGTGCGTCTTCCCGCCGCTGGGAATCTGCACCCCGGCGGCCAACAACACGTCCGCCTCCAAGTGGACCCAACCCAGTTGGCAGCGCGGCCCGACGTAAACGTTCTCGTCGATGACCGCCCCGGCCTGCGAGAAGAGGGTACCGTAATGCACCTCGGCGGACAAGGCGCAACGCGTGAGCACCTGCGCGAGAAACGCCCGCCGCAAATAAACGCCGATCAGTCCCGGCAATCCGGCGAGCGACTGGCTCGATCCTTCCAACGCGCGATGCGGACCGAGCACCGACTTGGAGGCGGCATAGGCGAGCAGCCACGGTGACACCGCAACCACGGCGACAAGGTGTAGTGACCGCTTGATCGCGGCTTTCACGGCGGAAGTCGGCTTCTCGGCCGGAACCGACTCAGCCACGGCCACCTCGGGCCCAGCTCGGCCGAGACGCATACAAGGATGGAGTCGGCGTCTGCCGGCGGGCCAGCTTCCGGTAGAGCGCGTGATAGGCGTCGACCGTCTGATGCAGTTGATACTTGGCCTCGACGCGGCCCCGGCCGTTGGCTCCGAGCGTGCGGCCGAGTTCGGGATCGCGGAGGAGTGTGCGGAAGCATTCCGCGCCGGCCGCTACATCGGCCCGGGGGAACAACAGGCCGTCGATCCCGTGTCGGACAATCTCCGGATTACCGCCGACTGCGGTGACGACAACAGGTAGGGAACTCGCCATCGCTTCGAGCAGCGTCAGCGATGCCGCTTCGCTCACCGACGTTAAGGCAAAGAGATCGCTGGCCCGCAGCCAATCGGCAACGTTCGACTGGATGCCGACGAACTTCACCCGATCTCGGATGCTCAGCGATGCGGCCAAAGCCGTCAACTCATCCCGCAGCGGGCCGTCTCCGACCATCACGAGATCGACCTCGGGGAACTCGGGAGTAACCGAGGCAAACGCACGAATCAGCGTCGCCTGATCCTTCACCGGGTGATGCCGGGCGACGTGAACAATGCTGCGGCGATTCACGGGCAGGCCGAGCCGTTCGCGCAACGCACGCTTGTCCGGCGATGGGCCGTATCGCTCCGGTTCGATGCCGTTCTCGATGATCTCAATCCGCCGGCCCGCAAAGCCGTCGACCTGGGAAAGAGCCTTGGCGCTGAACTCACAGCAGGCATTGACGGCGTCGGCGAGGCGATCGAGGACGATGCGGTTGAAGGCACGCCGCGGCGCGGAGACGACATCGGGGTAATGCCGCCCGTGCTCGGTGAGAATCAGCCGCGGTGCCTGCTTCATCAGCGGCTTGGCGAGTGCGGCATAGAAGAACGGCGTGTACTGATGGGCGTGCAACACTTCGATTTGCCGCTGCGATGCGGCCCGTGCGATCTTCGTGCTCACCGAGAAATCGCGGCCCGGCTTGCGGTCGAGGCACTGCACGTCGACCCCTTGTCCCGCAAGTTCCTCGCCGATGGTGCCGATGCGGTCCAGGCAGAAGATCGTCGGTCGGATGGCGCTTCCCAAGCGGCGGATGGTTTCGCGGATCAGCACTTCGGCCCCGGCCACCTGCATGACGTGGACGACAAAACCGATGCGCAACGGTTCGCCCGGAGTCATGATGCTCCGCCCGTGGTCCCGCCCGCTCGCGGCGGGAACGGGAAGTCCGGCACCGTAGGCGGCGTGAGGTACTTCGTGCCGGACGGCGGACCGGAGACACTCGCCCGCGTCGGCATCGGCACCGGTTCTTCGGTCGCTCGCTGCAAGATGATCGGCTGCTCTACGGTCGGGCGCGTCGGCGGGCGGACGCGGGCCTGAAACACGAAGCCCGGTTTTTTGGCCGCCGCAGCCGTGCCCGGCTCGGGCGTGACTTGGGCGTTCAGGATCGACCAGAACTGCGAGCCGATCAGCATCATCAGATACGGCACTTCGACCAGTTCCAAGGACAAAGCCAGGATGCCGACCATGAAGGTCAGCAGTGCGCATTCGATGCCGCCGAGCATGGCGACGGCCCGCACGCTTTCCTCATCGGTCCGCTTCCACAATCGCCGCCGAGACCGCCACATGGCGAAGATCGCCGCGGCCAGCAGCAACAGGTAGAGCAACATGCCGGTCCAGCCGGCGTCGGCGGCGATCTGCAGGTAGGTGTTGTGGATGGTCCGGCCTTCCATGTCCGCGCCATACTTGAGTGTGAGCAGGTTCGAGCAGCGGATGCCGGCACCGAAGACGGGATAGTCGTTGGCGATCAGGTAGGCTGCTCTGAAGCTGGCCATACGGCTCTGAAAACTGTCGTCCTGCTCGCGGTCGTTCACGCTGAAGAAGCGTTCCTTGATCTCATCCCCGGCGACAATCGGCACCGCCACCGCCATCATCCCCATGCAGATGAGCAGGAAGGTCTTCTTCCGCGAATACAGCAGATAAAACGGCGCCACCGCCAAAGCGGAGATCATGGCGCCGCGGGAATAGCTGCTCATGATGCATTCCGCGATGATCGGGATGATGAGCAGAAAGCCCCAACGGTACCAGCCCCGCGTGAATTCCCACGCGAAGTAGGAGAGCGGAATGCCCATCGCCAACACCAGGGCCGCTCCGTTGTTGTCCAGACCGGCGAAGCCGCGGCGGAAGAGAACCAGGTAGCCGGTGGTGAAGTAAATCTGCACCATCTCGAAGGCGATGTAGCCCAGCGAGAACGTGACGATCAGGTACAGCACATGGATTTGTTTGTAGCTGCGGATCACTTGAGATCCGAGCAGATACATGATGAAGATCTTGAGGAAGTCCTCATAGTAGATCCACGACCGATCCATGTTGTTCGAGAACAGATAGCTCAACGTCATCCAGATGCCGAAGGCGATCATCGCCCGGTGGGCCCAGTTGAAGTACGGAAAGACCCGCCGGTTCGGATCCTTCTGCGATCCGACGATGCCGAAAACCCACGGCAGGTAGCTCAGCAGCGCGAATCCCGCGGTGTAGAGCGACCAGTTGAATTCCGGGTAAGCGGAGAGCTGCCACAGCCACAAAGCCTGGGGACGGAACGAGGCGTAAAAGTAATAAACGTACATCGGCACGATCGGGCCGACCATGAGTGCGCCGCCGAGGCCGGTCATCGCGGTCAGCATCATGAACAGAAGCTTGCTCATCGTCGCACCTCCCCGACCAACCCGGCGGCGGCCGTGCGGGCCGCGGCGGCCCAAGTATGTTCCGCCACGACCCAGGCGCGGGCCTCAGCACCCAGCTTACGGCGACCATCGGCGTCGGCCCAGAGACCAACCAGTTTTGCCACCCACTCGGCAGGCGATGCCGCGAAAGCCAACGGCGGCGTGCCGTTGAGACCGTGTTTCACCCGAGCGGTCGCCACGATCGGCATGCCCATCGCAGCCGCCTCCAGCAGCTTGTTTTTGATGCCGCCGCCGCTGACAAAGGGAAGAATCACGACCTGCGCAGCCTGCACCGCCGGACGGATGTCCGGCAGGTCCGCCGTGAGCGAGATGCCGTTTTTCCCCGCCAACTTCAGGATCGACGCGGTCGGCTGGAAGCCGTAGAGGTGCCACTGGGCATCCGGCACCTTGGCCCGCACGGCCGGCCAAACTTTGTGGGCGAACCACTCGGCCGCCTGAATGTTCGGACCGAAATCGAGCCGGCCCCAGAACACGCAGCTGTTCGGCGCCGGAACGACCATCGGGTTCGGTGCGTAGTGCTCCGCATCGACGCCGTTGGGAAGAATGTCCGTCTGATTCAGACCCGCGAACCAGCGGAAGGCCTTGGCATCGGCTTGCGACACGACCCAAACGCGGTCCAGGAACTTGCGGTAAGCCCGTTCGTAAAGCCCCTTTACGATGCCCGCCTTGATCTCGCTCCAAGTTGCCGGTTTCAAGGCACGGACCATCGAGAGGTGATGCCAGACCCATTCGTCCGCCGCATACCAGACCCGCATTTTGCTCGTGCCGATGGCCCCGAGATAAGGCAGCACGTTCAACCCGGAGGCGACGACGACATCTGCTCGGCAGTCGTCCGCCGCAGCGGCGAGCTTGCGGATGCGATCCTCGGAAATGCCCCAGTAACTGCGGAACTTCTCCTGAGATTTCGTCAGCAGCAGCGGATAGGTGCCCGGCTCCGGCAGCGGCGTTGCCGGCGCGTCCAATACGTAGCGGTTGGCGAAGATCGTCCCGGCGATCGCCTCGGCGGGCGGCTCGACGTTGGTGGCCAAGCTGACCGTGTGGCCCAGTTCCACGAGCGCCTTCATCAGGAAGAAGGTGTGGACGTCGTGCCCGCTGGCGCGCGGCCAAGCAAAGCGTTCCTTGAAGAACAACCAGCGCCGCGATTCACCGACGGCGACGGACGGACGATTGGGAGCTTCGGCAAGGTCAATCATGTCGAAGTCGTTTCCCTCAGGGCTTGCAGCAGCGATCGCGTCACCGAGCCGCCGAGCCAAGCGCCGAAGGCTCCCGTGAGCAACTCCGTGGTGCCCGGAGTACGGGAAGCGAACACGATCTGCCCCATCTCTAGCACACAGGCGACGGAAAATCCGACACCTGCCGCGAACCGCGGCGAAAAATCCGACCGCCCCGGCCGGCGAGACGCCACGGCCAGCACACCGAGCGGTACGAAGGCGATCAGCCGCTCCAGCCCATCGCTCAGGAACGTGAGCGTATTCTTGGCGGACAGTTCCGCAAAGGGAATCCAGACGATCTTGTCGGGCTTGGGGGCGCTCAGGTCGAACGGCTGCCAGTGGATGACGAGCAGAATCGCGAACCAGCATTGCCCGAGGATCAAGGTCGTTTCCCAGGTCGGGCGGCTTCGAAGCCGCCGCGTCAGCAGCCAAGCCGACATCACCCCGAGCACACCGAGCGAAACGTCGTTGAGCGCCGGGCTTCGGGAGACCGTCAGTTGTGCCACTTCCGACATCAGCGAAAGCAGTACGGCAGCAGGCAGCACGAGTACCCACCGGCCTGCCCAACACTGCGGCAGTGCGGCCGTCAGAATGCCGACGGGGACATAGAGCGCCGCGAGTTCCAGGGCCGTTTGCACGCGGCCCCAGTGGTCGGAATTCTGCCGAAGACTCCACGGCCACGCGAATAAGACACCGCCGGCATATTCGGCTTTCGCCCGTTGATACCAACCGAACGGACTCGTCACAAAATCCAGCGGCATCAACTGCACGAGAGCCAGCACACCAAGGTAACCCAGCAGAACCCGACCGACGGCGCCACCGCTGCGCGGATCGCCGGCGGCCCGTGCCAGTGTGTGGGTCAGGCTGCGGCCGAAGCTCAACCAGGCGAACAGGCCCAGCATCGCCCCAAAGCCTTGAGCCACGACATCGGTCGCGGACGATGTGCGGCCGTGGAAGAAGAGCTGCGAAAACTCGACCAGTGCGGCGAACGACAAGCAGACCGGCAGAATCGCGGCCGCGGCAATCCAGTCGCCCCGTCGACCGTCTCGATTCGATCGTGCCCACCCCAGCACGGCGAAGCCGAGCGGAATCCCAAGGGCGATGTTGGCCAAGGCGTCCGAGCGGGACTGGACGAACAGGCGGTGTTCCCAAACCCAGACCCAAGCCCGCCAGGCGTCTGCTGGTTCGCGGTCGTGGAAGCGGAACGGCACCCAACTGCCGTAGATCGTGAAAAGCACGACGCCCCAAGTCGCAGCGGCATAGCCGTGCCGAAGATGCTTCAAAGGCGAAGTCACGACGGGCGAACCGTGTCCGCGCGGGCGCCTCCGGCCACGTCCGCGGGCGGCAGGTTCATCGGCTTGCGCGGCTTCGGGATGCCGAGGGCTTCGGTCATACTCACGCGATCCGCCGGCTCGGTGATCCAGTCCATGAGCTTCACCAAAAACCAGAGCATCGCGAGTGCCAGCGGCATCATCAGCCAGCCTGCGAGATCGTGGACGACCGCATCGGCCAGTTTCGTCCAGCCCGCGTGGTAGCACAAGCCGGTGATGACGATCCGCAGGATGTTGCAGAACAACGCGATCGGCACGGCGGCGAAAAACAGGATGCAGCGGTCGATGGTCGGCCGCGAGCGGTACAGCATCGCGATCGCCCCGGCCAAGGCGACGAAGGCCAGGATCATGCTCAGGCCCGAACAGGCCTGCTCGACGCCGAGCCGGGTGTCGCCGATGATGATGATGTTCCCTTCGAGATACGATGGGAAACCGAGGGCCTGAAACACGTAGTTGCCCCACTCCGCGGCGAAGGCCTGCAAGCGGTTCGTGACCGCGATGCCGATCTTTGCAGGAAGTTCAAAGGCCAACGGCAGAAACATCAGGGCCGGAATCGCCCACTTCAGCCCCGCCCACCGCCCGCAGAACATGACCACGATGCCCGCCAGCGCCAGCGTCAGCGCGGCCGCCTGCACCCATTCCTTGGCAATGTTGAGCCGCTCTTCGACCACGACCACGATGCCGCCGATCAGGACGAACGGCAGCCCGCGCCAGTCCGGCCACTGACGGATTGTTGCGGGAAAGGTGTCCCGCCGTGTCCAGAGCAAGTAGCCCATGAACGGGACGATGAGCAGGCCGTGAGAGTAATCGACCTTGGTCGTCCAAGTCTGCAGCAACTCGCGCACGACTCCGCCGAAGGCGAACAGCACGGCGGCCGTCGTCAGCCCGACGGAGACTTGCCAGGACCGATCGCGGATGACATCGAAACTCGAACGGAACGAAACCATGAAACGGACCACTCCGAGAAACTGCGGCGACGAGAATATGTTAGCATCTTTTCCGGCCCTGTGGCCGATGCCGATTGCGACGACGAATGTTCTCGCAGGTCCAGGAACGGTTGCGACCCATGCATCCGCCGATCGTGCCACTTCTGAGGTTGATCCGGCGCCGAGGCGGACCGAATCCGCGGATGTCGAGGCCTACAGCGCGCCGAGTTGCGGTTTTCGCTCCAATTTTGTTAAAGTCTGCCGAAGCCGCTCAAATCGAGCTAAGTTAGGCAAAACGTACTCGCGCATCGTGTTCGGGAGCGAGAACAAAACCGAGGTTGGGCTGGTGAATTCCTTTTTCGAGCTGACTCCGTTCGTCGAAGCCTGCGGATTGAAGGCACCGATCGACCTGCGCATCGTCCGTATCGACGGTACGGTGCTGGCCGAGGGCGAACTTGATCTGCCCTGCGCGGTCGCCGGCCGGGATTCGATCTGCGAAGTGACGCTGCTCGACGCGGAAATCAGTTTGCGGCATGCCTGCCTGCAAGCCGTCGGCGGGCGCGTGCTGGTGGCCGACATCGGCTCGCGGACCGGCCTGCATCTTTCAGGGGAAGCGGCCGGGCCGGAGCGACAGCCGTTTCTTTGGCTCACACCGACCGACCCCGTAGCCATCGGGCCGTTTCACATCACGCTCCGCAAGCCGCTGTTCGTGCGGCCGACGGCTCCGGAAACCAGCCCGTTCCTGCCGGACGCTGCCGCCATCGCCGCCCTGCCCCGCGTGGCGGTGAAGTTTCTGAACGGCAAGACGGTAAAGGCCGAATGGATCGTCAACCGGCTCATCACTTTCGTGGGCCGCAGCAAGGACTGCAAGATCAGCCTCGCTGCAGACGACATTGCCCCGTTCCATTGCTACTTCGTACTGACGCCGGACGGCCTCTGGGTCGTCGACCTGCTGAGTCGGGAGTCGATCACCGTCAACGGCGAAGCCGTGCGTTACGCCCACCTGAAGACCGGCGACTTCGTACAGGTCGGCCGCTTCCGCCTCGGCTTCGAGTATCACAGCGAACCGAGCCTCGCACAGCCGATTCCATCCGCCCGCAGCCTTGGCGTGAAGTCGGATAAGAGCGGCTTCACCCCGGTGCCGTTCTTGGCTCCGAAGGTCCGTACGGCCCCGCTGATCGAATCGGCGACGCCCGCGCTGAGCCGGACGCCGCCGCCGAATTTCGTGGCCGTTCCTTCGCATGCGGCCTTGGCTCTGCCGGATCCCGCTGACCCGGCTTACGCCCCCCTGATGGAGCACTTCTCCACTGCGCAGAACCAGATGATGGAGCAGTTTCAGTCGTCGATGATGATGATGATGAAGATGTTCGGCGAGATGCACCGCGAACAGATGACCTCGATGCAGGGCGAGTTGGGTCGCATGGCCGAGTTGAACACCGAGATGCAGCGCCTGCAGGCCCAACTGACAACCATGACACCGCCGCCGGTCGCCGCCATGAAGCCGACCCACAAACTGCCGGATCCGGAACTCGTCCCGCTCATGAGCGAGGAATCCGCGGGGCGTCACAACTGGGTCTACGAACGCATGGCCGTTCTGCAGGCCGAGCGCCAATCCCTCTGGCAACGCCTCGCAGGCCTGATGACGCCGAAGAACGCGGGGGCTTGAAGCCGACGCGATGACCGTGCCGCGTTCGAGAAGTCGGCGTTCACCGCCGCCTTCTCTGCAAAACCGCCTGCCACCTTTGCGGGCAGGCGGGCTGACGCCACGACGCTCACCAAGAATGATGCTCACTTCCCGGCAAGTTTGCCGGCTTCCTCGGCGACCCAGGTGTCGCTGTCGCGGCTCAATGTTTCCAGCGTCGCGTTCATGGTCGGATGCGTCATCTTATACACGGTCAAGTGGCGCAGGGCATCGACGCGGACGGCGGGAATGAGGTCGCTCTTGGCGACATTAAGCAGCGTCTGCGGGATGGCGGGATGCTTCGTCCAGTCGGACTTTACCAGTTCCCGGATCGCGGCGTGGCGATCCTTGGCGTCCTTGGCGTTGAGCGCGAGCACGATCCACTTGGTGAGGTCTTCGGCCGGGTAGCCTGCATCCGGCTTCGGGGCTGCGGGAACCACGATCGCGGCTGCGGGGATCACGGGGATCGTCGGCAGCGCTGCCTCCACGGCGGCCGGCTTGACCATCGGCGTCGGGAGGAATTTCGGTGTCGGGATCGCCGTCGGTGCCGGTGCGGGCAGCACCGTCGCTTCGCGGACGACCGCCGGAGCCGGCAGCGTCATCGGCAGCACAGCCGGAGCGGGGCGGGGCGTTTCGACGATCGAGGCGAACGTTGCATTCGGGTTGCCGCCGACTTCGCCGACGGCCGTCTTGAGAATCTGATAGACGCTCGTTTCGCCGGTGGTGACCGGCGTGCGGTTGGTCGCGAGCACCTGATTTTGGAACGCGGTCAAGGTGCGTCGGGCAGTCTCCAGGGTCGCTCGGTTCGGCAGGCGACTGACGGTCGGAAGGATCGGCTTGATTCCATCCTTTTCCTTGTCCTTCTTGTCCTTGTCGCTCGGCTTCACTTCATCCTTTTTGTCGGTCGGCTTGGTGTCGCCGATCGGCACGGCAACGTCGGCGGATTTGGGGATGACGACATCGCCGGTCGTCGGCTTCTTCTCTTCGACCTCGACTTCCGGCGGCGGCAGCGAGGTGCCGCACGCCAGGCAACGATCCATTGCGGCGGCCGCAGCACAGCGGACTCGAACCGAGCGCTCGGCCGGGTTGCCGTCCGCTTCGGTGCCGGAGACGGACGCAATCAGGGCTTCGAGCGTTTTCTGAGTACAGCAGCAGCCGCGGCCGAGCACGACGGCGGCTTCGTAGCGAACGCATTCGTTGCCGTCGGTCCGCAGTGCGGCGACCAGGGCCAGCGCGGCATCGGGGTAATACCGACAGTCGAGCGTGCCGAGGTAACGGACCGCGCCTTGGCGGGCCTTGGCTTCCAGGGCATCTTTTTTAGCGACGTCGGCCGCACCGGCCACGCCCGGCTTCTTCAAATCCGCTTCCGTCGGCATGACGGGGCAGAACGGCGGAATGACGCCGCCCGTCAATGCCGTGAGCGGCTTGGTTATGCCGTTGATCAACTGACCGGCGGGCGTCGCGCAGGTCTTGCGCTTGCAGTCTTCCAGCATCGCGCAGAAGCGGGCGAGTGGTCCGGCGGCGGCCTGTGCGGCACCCGCGGCTTGGGCCGGACCGGCCGGGACCGCGGGGGCTGCAGGAACGGCCGGCACCTGAGCCGACGCGGCTGCGGGGAGGACCAGACCGATGAACATCAACAGACATCGAGCGTTGCGGACCATCGCCGACCCTCCGGAATTGGAAACAAAAGCACACGTCCGTTTCACCATCGGCGGCGCGAAGCTGGGGTGTTGAGTCCTTTACCGAATTTTCCTGTCTTACCGATTCCGTCGAAAAGTCTGTCTCGGCAATTCGCGTCGAGTTGTTTGTTTCGGCGATCTCTGCGGTTTGGGCGGATCGCAGGGATTGTCTGAAGTTGTCCGGCGGTACGGTCCGACGAATAAACCACGACCCGTGATTCGCTTTTTCCCACCCAGAAGCCGGTGACTTATGATCCCGATCCTCCGCAGCCTGCGTCTCGGCATTCCGGCAATTCTTGCCGGCTTATGCTTCGGCGATCGGGCTTCCGCCCAAGCGCCGGGCAAAGTCGAGCCGGCGGTGTTCATCGCCCCGCTCGGCCCCGTTGTCGCGGCCGCTTCGCCGGACCCGGCCGGCGCCATCCGACAAGTCGGCTGCCGCGACTGCGATGGCGGGCTGTTCCCGGCGCAGCTCACCGCCGCGAAGCCGGGGTTGTTCGGCTACGGCCATCACTGCGCCGACGGGAACTGCAATCTCGGCTGCACGGATGCCGGCTGCGGCGAAGGAAACTGCGTGGCGGGGCGGGCGCCGTGCGACACCTGCGAAGGAACCGGGCCGTTCAGCCGGCTGCTGTGTCAGGTACACAAAGCCCTTGTCTGCCCGGACCCTTGCTACGAACCGAAGTGGACCCTGCCGCCGAATGCCTCCTTCTTCGTGAACGGCGCCCGGCCCGTGTCGATGACGCGATTCCGTTGGGACGCGGGCCGGCGCCTCACGACGCCGGATCGCTCGGAGGTCTTCTGGGCGCAGATCGGCGGCAAAGGCCCGAGCCGCCCCGAGACCCGCGTCGACTACGACGAGCTCAACATGTATTTGGAAACGGGCGCCGACCGCTTCTCCTTCTTCATCAACACGCCGTACCGCAGTTTGGAAAGCGACCGCAACGGTGGCGCCGGCGGCTTCGCCGACCTGACCCTCGGCACCAAAACTCTGCTGTTGGACACCGAGCTTCTGCAGTTCAGTTTCCAGATGAGCACCATCGTGCCGGTCGGCGTCCCCAGCCGCGGCACGGGAACCGGGCACGTCAGCGTCGAGCCGGCGATCCTCACCGCGGTAAAGCTGTTCCCGGAAACCTACATGCAGAACGAGGTCGCCTATTGGATCCCGATCAGTGCCTCGTCGGGCGCCTCGGGCGGCGTCTTCCGCCAGGCGCACAGCTTGAACCATACCCTGATGCGGTTCACTCCGGACATGCTGCTGGTGGGCACCTTCGAACTGCAAGGGTGGAGTTTCACCGCCGGCAAGTTCACCGACCCGATAACCGGGCAGCTCCGCTCCGGCAACAACACGAACTATCTCACCATCGGGCCAGGCCTACGCTTCGGCATCAGCGACAAGTTGGACTTCGGCTTCGGCATGCAGTTCGCCGTAACCAACAGCCACTTCGCCGAACAACTCTACCGCAGCGAACTCCGCTGGCGCTTTTAAAAGCACAACGTGCAACCGCAACGAGCCTCCGGGTTGATCCCGGAGGCGGGAACTGCGTTCATCGACTTGGCGGGCTGCGTACGGGACTGTCGGCTTCAGCTGCGAAGCCATCCTCGACGATGGCTTCAGTCCGACGAGTCGAAGATCGGCTCAGTGGCGAATCAGTCCTTGTTTTTCTTCTTCGCCGGTGACGGAATCCAGCGGGCCGCGATGTTGGCTTCGTTCCACTTGTCCCACTCGATCTTCAACGCCTTGGCCCGTTCCGGTTCCTTATCGGCAAGGTCGGTCGCCTCGCCGATGTCGTCCTTCAGATTGTAGAGGGCGGCGGGTTTGTTCGCGCCGTCGATGCGATTGACGACGAGCTTCCAGTCTCCCTTGCGGATGGCCCACTGCTCGCCGAAGCGCCAGAACAGGGCCTCGTGCGGCTTGGCCTCGGTCTTGCCGGTCAGGTGCGGCAGGATGTCGACGCCGTCCAGCTTCCAAGCCGGGTCGACCGTGCCCCCCGCTGCGATCACCGCTGTCGGCAGGATGTCGAGTTGGATGATCGGGTGGTTGTAGGTTTTCCCCGAGGGGATAGTCCCCTTCCACTGGACGCAGAACGGGACACGAACGCCGCCTTCCAGCGTGGTCGCCTTGAGGCCGCGGAGGGGGTCGTTCTTCGAGGTCGTGACCGGGGTCGGCCCGCCGTTATCGCACAGGAAGAAGATCAGCGTGTTCTCTTCCTGCTTCGTCTCGCGAACCGCGTTCAGGATTTTGCCCACGGCGTCGTCCATGCCGGACATCACCGCGGCGAAGACCTTCCGCTTGTCATCCTGAATGTTTGGGAAGCGGTCCACGTACTTTTTCGGCGCCGTCAGCGGGGTGTGCATGGCGTTGAAGGGGACGTAGAGAAAGTACGGCTTGTTCTTCTGCTTGCCGATCCAATCGACGGCGCGGTCCGCATAAGCTTCCGTCGTGTAGAAGTTCGCGTCGTCGATCTTGCCCGCAGTGGTGGACTTGCGGGAGTCGATGAATCTCGGCGGGTTGACGAACGGCGAGTTCCCGACGGTACCGTAGAACTCGTCGAAGCCTCGGGCCGTGGCGACGAACTCGTCGCCCGCCCCGAGGTGCCACTTGCCGATGGCGCAGGTGGCGTAGCCCAACGCTTTGAGTCGGTCAGCGATCGTCTTTTCCTCAACGGCTAAGCCGAACGTGCGGCCGTCCTTCTGAACGGCAGGGCCTTCGTTCCATTCGTGGCCGAAGCGCGTCTGGTAGCGGCCGGTCATCAGCCCGGCTCGGGTCGGCGAGCAGTACGGCCCTGATACGTAACCACTGGTGAAGCGGGCGCCGTTCTTCGCGATCGAGTCGATGTTCGGGGTCGGAATCTCCTTGTTGCCCTGGAAGCCGTACTCGGCGTAGCCGACGTCGTCGGTCAGGAACACGATCACGTTCGGCTTGTTCGCCGGCTCGGCTGCGGACGCGGTGCCGACCGCCAATCCGAACGCCATCAGGGACAAACATCGCAGCATGGTCGCAACTCCAAGCAGGGGAAGAGGAGGTAACAGCCGGGACTTATCCTACGAACAGTTCAGTGGCAGGAGTTGTATTGATTCAGCGTTCGGACATTACGGACGTGAAGGATGTGAAGAAGTGGCCGGCAACAAACGCCGAATCCTCGACAGGTACCCGGCGCCAGGTACCTGTCGAGGATTCAAGTCGATCCGGTACGGTCCTGATGGACTGCGACTGGATTTGTCAATGACCCCACGGAGATTCGAACTCCGGTCCCAGCCTTGAAAGGGCTGTGTCCTAGGCCTCTAGACGATGGGGCCGTTGATTCCGGCATTGCTGCTAGGACATCCTCTTTCTAAACAGGTTCGCGCGGGTGTCAAGCCGACTTGGCGGCCCGCCCGCCGGCGGTTCCGGTTTCCTGTAGGGTTCGCGACGGACCTCGGTATTTCCAATCGTGTTGACCATTCAGTCAAGGAGTTGATCATGCGGAAACTGATCGTTGCGGCCGTTGCGGTTCTGTCCGTGTCCACCGTCGTCGCACTCTATGCGGCCGATAAGGAATCACAACCCAAGGTGGGTAAGGAAGCCAAGGATTTCGAGTTGCCCGTCCTCGGCGGCGAAAAGACCAAGCTCTCCACGCTCGCCAAGAATGGGCCGGTTGTGCTGGTCGTGCTTCGCGGCAACCCCGGCTATCAGTGCCCGCTTTGCACCACGCAATTCAATTCGTTCCTCGGCAAGGCCGACGAACTGAAGGCCGCTGGGGCCACGGTGGCGTTCGTCTATCCTGGCCCGTCGGACAAGTTGGTCGAAAAGGCCGGCGAATTCATGAAAGGCAAGGATTACCCTGCCCACTTCACGATCCTGCTTGATCCGGATTACTCCTTCACCAATGCCTACGGCTTGCGTTGGGACGCGAAGAATGAAACCTCCTACGCCTCGACCTTCGTGATGGACGCCAAGCGGATGGTGACCTTCGCCAAGATCAGCAAGGGCCACGGCGATCGCGCGAAGATCGCGGACGTGCTCAAGGCCCTGCCGGCAAAGTAACAACGGCCGCCAAGCAGTGAAACGATGGGTAGTATCCGCTTAAGGCATGGCTTCGAGCCGCACTGTGCGGATACAATGAGAAAAGTGGCGGGCAATTCGCTTTTTTCGTGAGGTGACGCGATGGCCGGGAAGAACGTGGTCGAACTGACGACCGACAATTTCGAAACTCACCTGAATTCCGGCCATGTGGTCGTGGCGGACTTCTGGGCACCGTGGTGCGGACCGTGCCGGCAACTGACGCCGGTCATCGAACGCATCGCCGATCAGTTCGCCGGCAAGGCCGTGGTCGGCAAGGTCAACGTCGACGAAAACCCGGACCTCGGGAACAAGTACGACGTCCAGACGATCCCCCGCATCATGATCTTCAAGGGTAACGACAAGCCCGTGTTCCTGCACGTGGGCACCTTGTCCGATGCCGACTTGGCCAAGGCGATCACCAGCGCGTTGTAATCGTGCCCGCCGGCGTTCTTCGCAAAGCCGTCGGCTCCGGCCGGACGGCTTCTTTTCTTGAATGGCTTTAAGTCGATCCTACGGGAATGTCGATGATCGTTGTGGGTTCTGCCGTCTGGGCAAGCCCGCACGCGCGGCGACGAGGATCGGGACCATGGCCATTCGCACGGATCGCGGCAACAGCGCACAAGCGCACCACTTCAACCTCGATCAACTCCGGGCACTGCAGGCCGAGCAGGCGGACGTCGAAGCGACGCTCGTGGAACTGCGACGTGAATGCCGCAACCTCGAAACCCGCTGCGAACACCTGCGGTCCGCCTTGGCTCAAGGCGAAATCCAACGCCGGTTCGAGGTGCCGACGACCGATGTCGTGGCCCTGGTTGACGTCCGCGGCCGCGATGCCTCCGAATACTTTGCCCAACTTCAGCTTCGCGAACGCGACCTGATCGCAACGGAACGCGAACAAACAGCGATGCGGACCGAGCTGGAACGCCGCGCCGCCGTGCTTCACGACGACCGCGCCGTGCTCGCCGAGCAGACCGCACTTCTGCTGCAGGCCCGCAGCGACCGCTTCGCAGCCGAGGCCGGGCTGGTGCAGGAACTCGAGAGCTTGGCGATTCAACTGCTGGACCGCGAAGTCGAACAGGCCAACGCCGATGCCGTGCGGCTGGATCGAGCCCAGCAACTTTGGACTCTGCACAACCGACTCGAAGCCCGGCAGACACAGTTGACCCTAACGGAACAATCGGTCCGCCACGCGGCTGAACGGCTGGAGGCCGAGGCCGAACCGCAACGCCGACAACTGGCGGAACGCGAACAGGCGTTAACCGTAGTCGGTCAAGAATGGGCCGCGCTGCGGCGCGAGGAACTTCGCCGCAACCGCGAATGCTTGGAACGCCGCGACGCCGAGGCGATCCAGCAACGCTTGGCGACGGCCGAGCTGGACGAAAAACAAACGGAACTGCTGACGGAAGCCGCAGCCGTCGCCGCCGAGGCGCACGCCTTGGAGAAACTTCGTCGCGATCTCGATCCGACCGCCAAGCGCAAACTGGACGACGTGAAGGCGAAGTGGGAGCACCGGCTCAACAAGGTCAAAGCCGAACTCGACCGCCGTCGTACGGGCTTGGATGCGTTGACCGCAACCGCCGCGGAGCAGCTTCGCCGGGCCGCCGTCGCCGACAGCGAAGCGAGTGGTCGCGAAGCGGAACGAACTGCCACCCGCCAAGCCGAGCCGCTCGAACGCGCCGAACGTATGACTGCGATCAACGCCCGCTTGGCCGAGATCGAAGTCGAGCTGCGCCGCGGCACCGAAGCGAAGCGCGATGCCGCGCTGATGCACGACGAACTGAATCGGCTCACGACGATGCTGGCCACTCTTCCGCCGCCGACCTTGCACGAGGCTCCCTTCGGCGAAAGCCTCGTGCTGCTGCGGCCGGCGGGGTGATCAGCCCGGTTACCGGTGAGCGGGCTACTCCCGCACCAACACGTCCGGCACGTCGAATGTGCGGTCTTGGATTTTGATGCGTTTGAAGGGCCAGTTCGTCGGCGGGGTGACGGCTTGGCCGCCGTGGTCGGCGACGAGGACGGTGTCGACGATCGTGGTGCGGCCGCACTTCGCCTGGCTGACCAAGGCCTGCGAGAAGACGAGTTTTTCATCCTGCCCCATTCGGCGGAGTTCCTCGGCGGGGATGCGGCCGGTGCCGTAAGCGATCTGAGCGAGCCGCCAGTCGTAGTCGTGCGGTGTGCCGTGGGTCAGGCGACGACCGGCCTCGGCGGCTTGCGTCAGCGTCTCCTCCGGGACGGCATGGGCACGATAGACGGCGCTGAGCTTCGCCGCCAAGTCGTATTCGCGGCGGACTTCAGCCGACGGCCCACCGAAACAGACACTGCGGGACAGCGTGACGTACCGGCCGTCCTTGGTTGCGGTCGCTTGGAGCCGGATCGTCCCTTCGACCGGCTCGGCCGTCAGACCCGGCCGCGGATGACGGCGGGTGCGGCCTTCACCTGCGACACTCAGAGACGCGACTTCGACGCCGTGGCGATAGAGGCGATGGGCGAGTTGGCCGGCGACTGCACATTCGGTATCGCCGCTGGTCATGGTGCGGGCAACCGCTTCCACGGCATGCGCCGCAAGCCGGCCGAGGTGTTGGTATTCCTCGCGCTCATAGGCGCTGAAGGGGCGAATCTCCGTGCGCAGTGATTCGTTCAACAGCGGCATGTTGGGGAAAGGTCGATCGGCGGCGACCCTTTTGCCGGCGGTCAGTTCGCCGAGCATCACCGCCCGACCGCTCGTCCACGGCCATTCCTTGACTTGGAAGCCGAGGCGGTCGAGTTCCTCGTCGAACAGGCGTTGCGTGTCGAGGCTCGAACAGAGCAGCCAGCGTTGTTTGCCGTTGGTGTAAAGACCCGGCCGTTCGCTTTCGGCGATCAACCCGCGGACGTTGAAGCCGCCGCAGAACCAGGCAACGTGGGCCGGCACAAACAGCACCGCGGCTTCGCACTTCATGCCGTCCAGAATGGCGGCGATGCGGGCCTGCCGCTCGTCGATATCCTGCTTGCGGCGGCGAAGACGTTCGAGGGTGGGGTCCGGGGCCGGCGGTGCGGAGACGTCGCCCAAGTCGATGCTCAGGTGCGAATCTTCGGACAGGATGAGTTTGTCGTACCGCATGGGCCACTCGCCGCGGGATCAACGGAAACCGACACCGTAGGGGAACGCGATTCGCCCCTCGGCATACTCCAGTGCAAGCCTACGATACCGCTCCGCAATGGTCCGCGTCTTGTGAATTTCTGACGGTGTTGCGGATCGCACGACTTTTCCCGGCAGGCCCATGACGACCGAGCGATCCGGCACGACCATCCCCGGCGGCACCACCGCCCCGGCCGCGATCAGGCATTCTTCCCCGACGATCGATCCGCCGAGCAGCTTGACCCCGATGCCTACGAGAGTGCCGGCACCGACACGAGCGCCGTGAAGCACGGCCGCATGGCCGACGACCACGCCGGCCTCGATGACGTTGGGCACGCCGTAGTCGCAATGCACGATCGCACCATCCTGAATGTTCGATCCCTCGCCGATGGTGACTCGCGCCACGTCGCCGCGCACAACCGCACCGGGCCACAGCGAGACGAAGTCCCCAAGCGACACATCGCCGGTGACGACGGCCGTATCCCACAGGAAAACGTTGCCGACGCGGCGCATCATGAGTCGTCCCCCGAATCCCGGAACGCCGGCCGATCCGCGAGAATCGCGCGGACGACCATCAGCACTCCGACGCCATGCCCCACGGAGGAAATCAGCGTGATACCGTTGTATTGCCACAGTTGCATGGCGAAAGTGTTGCCTAGGGCGGCCGCTTCGAACATCCATTCCCGCAGGATCGTCAGCCCGACGTTGAGGATGAGGAGAAACGCGAACGCCGCAAGGCCGAGCGCACAGGCCCTCGGAGCGAGTCGGCGCTTCACGGCAAGCGCGATCATCCCGGCGACGAGGCAGAACAACCCCGGCGCGAGAAACGCGGCGTAAAGCACGGATTCGATGGGCATTGTCTACCGGCGGCTCTTGGGATGGCGGAACGGCAGCCAGGCGCCGTTGTGCTTGCTGCTCTCCACGACCTGCGCGATGAAGAGCATGCCTTCAACGCCGTCGTAGACATTGGGGTAGAGCGTGTTGACGCGCTCGATGGTTTCGCCGGCCTCGACCTTCACCATCGCGTCGTAGGCGGCGGCGTAGACGTTGGCGAACGCCTCGAAGAACGCCTCCGGGTGGCCGGCGGGTAGGCGTGTCGCGGCCCCGGCGGCGGCACCGAGATACGGGCCGCCGCCGCGGGTATACACCTGATGGGCTTGGCCGTTCTTGCGGACGATCAGTTCGTTCGGGTTTTCCTGCCGCCACTGCAACGCGGCCTTGGTGCCGTCGATTTCGATCGAAAGATCATTCTCGCGGCCATGGCTGATTTGGGAGGCGGTCACCGTGCCCAAAGCGCCGTTGTCGTAGCGGATGAGTGCCGTGCCGTAGTCGTCCAACACGCGGCCGTCCTCGAACACCTTCAGGTGGCCGGAGATTTCGGTCGGCAGCAGGCCCGTCATGAAGCGGCCGAGGTTGTAGGCGTGCGTGCCGATGTCCCCGAAACAGCCGGCGATCCCGGATTGTTTGGGATCCGTGCGCCACTTCGCCTGCTTCTGGTCGCTCGATTCCAGCCGCGTCCGCAGCCAGCCTTGGATGTAGTTGGAACGAATCGCGTTGATCTCGCCGAGTTCGCCGCCGAGGGCCATCTCGCGAGCTTGGCGGACCAGCGGGTAGCCGGTGTAGTTGTGCGAGACGGCGAAGACGGATGTCGATGTATCGACGAGTGCGACCAACTCTTCCGCCTGGGCCAAGTCAAAGGTCATCGGTTTGTCGCAGATGACGTGGAAGCCTGCCTGAAGGAAGGTCTTGGCGATCTCGAAGTGGGTGTGGTTCGGCGTGGCGATCGAGACGAAGTCGACCTTGTCCGCCCGCTTCGCCTCGGCGACGGCCATCTCGGTCGTACTGCCGTAGGCGCGGTCCGCTGCGATGTCGTAGTCCGCGGCCGAGGCCTTGGCCTTGGCGGCATCCGAACTCAGCGCCCCGGCCACCAGAGCGCAGCGGTTGTCCAGCACGGCAGCAGTCGCATGGACACGGCCGATGAACGAGCCTTGCCCACCGCCGATCAGGCCCATGCGCAGCTTGCGGTTCAACGGGGCATTCGTCGGCATGTCATCACTCCGGCCAAGGGGCAAAGGTCTCTTGCGGAAATTGTAGAAACTCCCGTCTTGACGAGCGGCGAGTGGTAACCTGCTGT
>Ga0105048_10001266_pt1 | contig 41045 bp, 30 predicted proteins | sample MAT05_FD_78382 | JGI IMG/M metagenome (GOLD analysis project Ga0105048, IMG submission 78382) | Freshwater microbial communities from Lake Fryxell liftoff mats and glacier meltwater in Antarctica - MAT-05 | ecosystem: Environmental > Aquatic > Freshwater > Ice > Liftoff microbial mat | place... | reverse complement strand
TAAAACTGCACACATAATTTTTTCCACCATTCAAAAATCTTTCACTACGTTTGATTCATAAAATTTAAAATTAATTTTTATGAATCGTAGCATTAAAAAAGTTGCCGTAATTGGTTCGGGTGTAATGGGAAGCCGCATTGCTTGCCACTTTGCAAACATTGGTGTTGATGTACTATTGTTAGATATAGCAGCCCCCGCAATACCCCAAGGTGGAAAAGGTTCGGTGGGTAAAAATCAAATAGTACATGATGCACTGCAAACCGCAATAAAAAGTAACCCTGCTCCGTTGTACGACAAAGCTTTTGCCAAACGAATAGCTATTGGAAATTTAGAAGATGATATTCAAAAAATTGCTGACGCCGATTGGATTATTGAAGTAATTGTGGAACGCTTAGATATAAAAGCAAAATTATTTGATAATGTAGAAAAGTTTAGAAAGCCCGGAACACTAATAACATCAAACACTTCGGGCATTCCAATTCACTTAATGAATGAAGGTAGAAGTAATGATTTCAAAAAACATTTTTGCGGAACACACTTTTTTAATCCGCCACGATATTTAAAATTATTAGAGATAATACCTACACCCGAAACCGACAAAAATGTAGTTGATTTTTTGATGGAATACGGACAACTTTATTTAGGAAAAACTACCGTATTATGTAACGATACACCTGCCTTTATTGCCAATAGAATTGGGGTGTTCGGCATTATGAGTTTGTTTCATTTAGTAGAAAAAATGAAACTTACGGTTGATGAAGTTGATAGGTTAACAGGAACGGTTATAGGGCGTCCTAAATCGGCTACTTTCCGTACTTGCGATGTGGTTGGTTTAGATACTTTGGTGCATGTGGCAAATGGTGTGGCTGCAAGTTGCCCAAATGACGAACAAAAAAATGTGTTTGCATTGCCAACATTTATTCAAAAAATGGTGGAGAACAAATGGCTTGGAAGCAAAACAGAGCAAGGTTTTTTTAAGAAAGTAAAAAGTGCTGATGGCAAAAGTGAAATACATTCTCTAAATTTAGAAACACTTGAATATGCGCTAGCTGCACGCGTTAAATTTGCATCGGTTGACGAAGCAAAAAAGATTGAAGATTTACCAAGCCGTCTAAAAGTTTTGATTTCTGCCAAAGACAAAGCAGGAGAGTTTTATAGGACATCATTTCTTAATTTATTTTCTTATGTAAGTTATCGTTTGCAAGAAATTGCAAGTGGCGATTTATTTAAAATTGACGATGCCATGTGTGCAGGTTTTGGTTGGGAATTAGGCCCTTTCGAAATGTGGGATGCACTCGGTTTACAAGAAATGTTGGCATTGATGAAACAAGAAAATATTGCTGTTGACGCTTGGGTAAATGACATGGTAGCAAATGGTAACACAGCTTTTTATAAATATATTGACAACGCAAAATGCTATTACGATGCCAATACAAAATCGTACAAACAAATACCCGGAGCAGGAAAAATTATTGCACTTGAGCCACTTAAAAAAACAAATAAAATTTGGAGCAACGCAGGCGCAAGTATCATTGATATAGGCGATGGAATTATCAACCTTGAATTTCATAGCAAAATGAATACGATAGGTTCCGAAATTATTGCCGGAATTCACAAAGCAATTGATACTGCCGAAAAAGATTTTAGTGGTTTGGTAATTTACAACAACGGCGCAAACTTTAGTGCTGGCGCCAACTTGGGCATGGTGTTTATGTTTGCCGTTGAACAAGAATGGGACGAATTAAATTTCGCTATCAAGGCATTTCAAAATGCAATGATGCGTGTGCGGTATTCTTCGATACCTGTTGTGGTTGCGCCGCATAACATGGCTTTGGGCGGCGGTTGCGAAATGAGTATGCATGCCGACAAAGTGCAAGCACATGCCGAATTATATATGGGTTTGGTGGAGTTTGGAGTAGGCGTAATTCCCGGTGGTGGCGGTACTAAAGAGTTTGCATTGCGTGCAAGCGATGCTTTTTTTGAAGGCGATTTAGAATTAGCAACACTCAAAGAAAAGTTTCTAACTATAGGCATGGCAAAGGTTTCCACATCAGCACAAGAAGCATTTAACTTAGGATATTTGCGCAAAGGTATTGATGAAATTTCTATAAACCGCAGCCACCAGTTGCACGATGCAAAATTAGAGTGCATGGAAATTGCCAGTAAGGGCTATACAAAACCCGTGATGCGCAAAGACATAAAAGTATTGGGCAAGCAAGCCTTGGGGATGTTTTATGCAGGCGCGAACACCATGTACAGCGGGCATTACATAAGCGAACACGACAAAAAAATTTCCGAAAAATTAGGATACGTTTTATGCGGCGGCGATTTAAGCCAACCTACATTGGTAAGCGAAAATTATTTATTGGATTTGGAACGTGAAGCATTTCTTTCTCTTTGTGGTGAAAAGAAAACCCTTGAACGCATGCAAAGCATTTTGACAGGTGGGAAAGTATTGAGGAATTAAATTGATTTGTTGATTCGCGATTTTGAAAACATACCAATAAATTATAAGCAACTATATAATTATTCTTACTTTATGATTATAATATTTGGGCTGTAATCAATAATAATTTATCAATTAACAAAGGAATTTAAAAATATACTGTGAAGCTTGCTAAGTGCTTATTATTAAAGCTGGATAACACCAAGCAAGGTCAAATATTGCGATTTTAATATTTTAAAACACCCCTAAAAATACTGCAATACTATTTCTATTCATTAAAATATAAACACCTGCAATAGCAATGCTTGCGCCCAATGCCGAACGCATGGTAATTTTTTCTTTGTAAAAAAGGTAATTAAGAAATAGTACAAAAACAGGTACTAAACTAAATATGGTTTGTGCCACCGATGCTTGCACATTGGCGAGTACATACATTGAGCAAATCATACCTACCACAGGGCCGCAAAGCGTTCCTAAAAAAACATGAATTAATCCGTTGTTTTTATTTGTAAAAATTGGCCGGTTTATTTCTCTTAATTTTCCTAATATAATAACAGCAATGTATGCAATTGCGGTTGCGCCCACCATTCTAATCCACGATGCGTGTGCGGCACTTATAGAGCCAATGTTATTGTTTTGTAAGCCGTATTTTGTGAGCACCACACCTATGCTTTGACACAATGCTGATAACACGCCAAAAATTAAGCCTTTGCGAAAACTACCAAATTCACTCTCCCGAAAATTATTTTTTTCATGTTTGCTCAAAAGCACAATTAATACACCTACCAATGTAATGCACATGCCTAAGGCTCCTATAATACTTAACTTTTCGTCAATAAAAGTAGCTGCTATAATAAATACAAAAGCTGGCGAAAGTGTGCTGAAAATGCTGCCCATACGTGCGCCTAAAATCGCGAAACTGGCAAAACTAAAGTAGTCGCCCAACGCCAAACCTACCACACCTGAAATAGATAAATAAATAAAGTTTTGATTACTAGGCGCAACAAATAATTGAGGTATTGATAAGCCCTCGAAGGTTAATAAATAAGTTGTTAAAAATACTACTGCAAGTAATAACCTAAAATTATTTACTGCCAAAGGGCCTAATCTTATTGACGCTTCTGTAAATGGAAAAATTCCTAGTGCCCAAACAAGTGCAGTAATTACGGCTACAATTTCTCCCACAATTTGGTTTTTTTAAATTGAAATTTCACCATCTTTAATGGTGTATTTTTTGTCAGCACTATTGGCGAAATTTTCGTTGTGTGTAACAATAATAAATGTTTGGTTTAGTTGTTTTCTTAGTTCAAAAAATAAGCTGTGCAATTGTTCGGCGTGCACCGAGTCTAAATTACCCGATGGCTCATCGGCAAGTATTACTTTTGGGTTGTTTATTAATGCCCGTGCCACAGCCACACGTTGCTGTTCGCCACCACTAAGCGTATTTGGTTTGCTATTTTTGCGTTGTGTAATGTTTAATAAATCCATTAAATAAATGGCTTTATTTTCAGCTTCTTTTTTACTGATGTTATTTATTAAGGCGGGCAAACAAATGTTTTCGATAGCGGTAAACTCTGGCAACAAATGATGAAATTGAAAAATAAATCCTAAGTTTTGATTTCTAAATTTAGAAAGTTCCTTGTCATTCAATTTGGTAACATCTACACCATCAATAATAACATTGCCGCTATCTGGCTTTTCCAATGTGCCAATAATATTTAGCAATGTAGTTTTGCCTGCACCCGATGCGCCAACAATAGCAACTATTTCAGCATCATTTACTTTTAGTTGAATATTGTTGAGTACAGTAAGTTTGTTATTCTGTGTAAATGTTTTTGAAATATTTTGTGCGTTAATCATTTATGGCAAATAGGCAATTTGTATTTCTATATAATTTTGGTTTGGCAAAAGTGGTTTACAATCCCGTTGATATAAAACTGGATATTTATTCACTTCCTTTTGTTGGCGTACTCGCCAACAAATATTTTTTTCCTTAGCTTACTATGTGTTTTATTATTGTGGTTGGCGAGTATGCCAACCATGGGCAATTTTATATTTGACACTTTTTTATGTACAGTTTGATAACAACGGTATCATACACACAGCACAAGCGTAAACTATTTTTCAATAATTATTTTTTTAGAAATCATTTTGGTACCAGTAGTAAAGTTTACAACATAAATACCCGTTTTAAAATTTTGCGTATCTATTTTTTGCTTACCAATAATATTAGAATAAGATTTGCTGTATTGTTTTTGCCCCAATAAATTTGTGATAGAAACCGAGGCCTTTATTAAGTATTGAGGTACAACAATAATAATATCGGTATCATCAGCATAAATTTTTATATTGCTGTTATCGGCATCTTCAATCTCATTAAAATTTACAACTTGTATGTTTACAGATGTGCTTGCAGAACACACGCTGTCATTAGTAACTGTGAGGGTTGCCACATAGTTTCCTAATCCAGGGAATGTGTAGTTAATGCTTGTGCCAGTAGCATTGTTACTGCCTCCAAAATTCCAAGTATAAGTAGCATTCGCATTTGCACCAGTGGCGTTACCTACAAAATTTGCTGTAGGGTTATTTATATCAACAAGCAAGCTCGGTGTAGATATTGTGGCCGCAAAATTAGTGCTTCCGCTAATACTCACATATTGAACATCACTTGCATTTTCAATATTTGTAAACTCAACTTTGTATGTGCCAACAGTCAAATTATTAATGCTTGTACTTCCTATAAAGTTAGTTGAAGATGCAATTACATTGTTAGTTACCGAATCTGAAACTACATAAGAAACTGGGTGCATTGAAGTGCTTCTAATTAATATACTATTACCAGAAGCACAAGGATTAATTGCAATAGCTGGCGGGCTTAACAACAAATAAAATCTATTATTAAACACTGCATTAGCAGCAAAATTATAAGTTATAGAGGGTGTGGTTCTTAAATTTGTGATGGTAACAGGAGTGGTACCACTATCTACTAAATTTACTATTGAAGTGCCTGTATATGCAGTAATATCATTGGCTACAAAATAGTGATTGCCACCAATTGATGGAATGACAATACCAAGTTTTACTTTTTTATCATTTGTAAAAGGTGCCAACGAGTTAATAACATATTTACTAGAGCTTGGCGGAATAAGCAAGTATAAATTGGGTAAAGTACTATTTGAACCAAATTGTACAATATCACTTGTTACATCTAAACCATCTGTTGCATTTGCATTGTGGGCTACTATTACTTCTGTGAAGATTGTAGTAGGATTTGAAGCACGTTGCAATTGTAAGCGCAAAGGAGTCATGTTAACCGCAAACACACAATTGAAGGAAGCGATAGCGACAAAAAAACATACGAAGTTTATTTTACTTGTCTTAATTGAGAAATAGTTTTTGCTTTTCATTTTTTTTATTTTGAATGGCGAATGTAACAAAATTTGTTAGTGCGAAAATCCTGTTACGCTATGGGCCTTCAGCAGCGGCGAATTGTTAAGAAATTACCAATACAAAAAACGCTGTTTCCAAATTTTAGAAACAGCGTTTTTTTACTTTATGTTTAAGAATTAAATTGAGATTGCTTTTCGGAAACATCATTGCAATCAGCTTAATAGGCTACTCGGTTGGTGGCGTAACTTCAGTATTTTCGCCACCTTCAGTTGTTGGTTCTTCACCTTCGCTTTTCTGTTCTGTTCCACCTTCTGCTGTTGGTTCAATGATTCCTTCAACGCCTTCTGCACCTTCAACAATTTCTTCTTCCTCTTCGTGATTTACTTTTGTTACCGCAGCAATTTCATCTGTTTCGCGCATGTTTATTAGCTTAACGCCTTGTGTGGCACGGCCTGTAACACGCAAACTTGCAATTGCCAATCGTATGGTTAAGCCCGATTTATTTATTATCATTAAATCATGCTCAACGGTAACGTCTTTTATAGCAATTAAATTACCCGTTTTTTCAGTTATTTTAATCGTTTTAACGCCTTTACCGCCACGGTTTGTAACTTTGTATTCGTCAATTTCCGATTGCTTGCCAAACCCTTTTTGGCTTACTACCAATACATTTGCAGCTTTGTCGTTTACGCAAATCATACCAATTACCTCATCGGTTTCCGAACCTAAACGCATACCACGTACACCAATAGAATTACGGCCCATTGGGCGTACTTTTGTTTCATTAAAACGAACCAATTTACCCGACTTAGAGGCCAACATTATTTCGTTAGTACCATCCGTTAATTTTGCTTCTAATAATACGTCCTCATCATTAATGTTTATGGCATTAATACCGTTTTGGCGTGGGCGCGAATATGCTTCTAAAGTTGTTTTTTTGATAGTACCTTTTTTGGTACACATGATAATGAAGTTGTTTTTTAAATAATCAACATCATTCAAATTTTTCACATTTACATAAGCACAAACTTTGTCGCCTTGCTCAATGTTTATAAGGTTTTGTATGGCACGTCCTTTACTTTGTTTGTTGCCTTCGGGCACTTCATACGCACGCATCCAAAAACATTTTCCTTTCTCTGTAAAGAATAATAAATAGTTGTGTGTGCTTGCTGTAAACATTTGTTCTAAGAAATCCGCATCGCGTGTGGCACTGCCTTTGCTGCCTACACCACCACGGTTTTGCACCCTAAACTCGCTTAACAAAGTGCGCTTTATGTAACCCATGCGCGAAATAGTAATTACAATTTCTTCATCGGCAATCATGTCTTCGATACTAAGGTCGGCACTGCTATATTCTATTTGTGTTTTGCGGGCATCGCCGTATTTTGTTTTAATTTCAGTTAACTCATCAGCAATAATTTTAAAGCGCAAAACTTCATCATTTAAAATACTATTTAAGTAATCAATTAACTTCATTAACTCAGCATATTCCTCTTTAATTTTATCACGCTCAAGCCCTGTTAATGCACGCAAACGCATTTCTAAAATTGCTTTGGCTTGTATTTCACTCAAACCAAAATTGCTAATTAAACCTTCTTGTGCAAAGGCTGGTGTTGCAGCCTCGCGAATCAATTTAATTACAGCATCTAAATTATCCAATGCAATTAAATAACCTTCTAAAATATGTGCACGTTTTTGTGCTTGTGCCAATTCGTATTTTGTACGGCGAACAACCACATCATGCCTGTGCTCTACAAAATACTGAATCATATCACGCAAGTTCAACATCTGCGGACGCCCCTTAACCAATGCAATATTATTGGTACTAAATGATGTTTGTAACTCGGTGTATTTGAATAAATTATTTAACACCACATTTGTAATGGCATCGCGTTTTATTTCATACACAATGCGCATTCCGTCACGGTCACTCTCATCAAAAATATTGCTGATGCCTTCAATTTTTTTATCGTTAACCAACGCTGCTGTTTTAGCAATTAGTTCCGATTTATTTATTTGGTAAGGAATTTCGCTAACAATAATACGTTCGCGTCCGTCGGCCTTTACCTCGATGTTTGCTTTTGCACGCATTACAATTTTTCCACGCCCAGTTTCAAAAGAACTTTTTACACCTTCGTAGCCATATATTGTTCCGCCAGTTGGAAAATCTGGTGCTTTTACAAACTTCATTAAACCAGCCACATCAATAGTTTTATCTTCAATGTAGGCAAGTGTAGCTTCAATAATTTCGGTAAGATTATGTGGCGCCATGTTGGTTGCCATACCCACCGCAATACCCGATGCACCATTCAGCAATAGCTGCGGAATACGTGTTGGCAAAACGGTTGGCTCTTCTAAAGTATCATCAAAATTTAAACGAAAATCAACGGTTTCTTTGTCAATATCCGCCAACATTTCTTCGGCAATTTTACGCAAACGAACCTCTGTATAACGCATTGCCGCTGGTGGGTCACCATCAACACTACCAAAGTTACCTTGCCCATCAATTAGCATATATCGCAAACTCCATTCTTGCGCCATACGCACCATGGCATCGTAAACACTGCTATCGCCATGTGGGTGAAACTTTCCTAAAACCTCACCAACAATACGTGCGCTTTTTTTATGGGGCTTGTTGCTTGCTACACCTAACTCGTGCATACCAAACAAAATGCGGCGGTGTACTGGCTTTAAACCATCGCGCACATCGGGCAAAGCCCTGCTAACAATAACCGACATAGAATAATCTATGTAGGCAGTTTTCATTTCTTCTTCAATGTTTATTGGGATAATTTTTTCCCCTGAATCAGCCATATTTTTATGTTATTTTTTTGAGTTGCCGAAAGTAGTATTTTTTGTGAGAAATACAAGGCTTTTAAAAGGGTATTTTATCAACAATTTTTGAGTGAATTGAAGACAAAAAATTATGACAATAAACTTAAACGGAAGGAGTAATTACCTTACTAAAAACTATATGTAACACCGCCCATTGCCCAAAAACCCAGTGTAGGATGATGTTGCCAACGTTGTATGCGTGCATTCAACAAATTGTTTAAACTCACAAATGCCGAAAGTTTTTTGGTGTGCTTGTACTCCGCACCAATATTGGCATCAACGTAAGCTGGCAACAAATAAATTATTTTTGTTTCGGGCAAATTGTATGCTGTGCCAGTGTAACTACCAAATCCGTTTTGTATGCTTAAACCATTGCGTTTACCAACATAAAATATTTTGGTATTAATGGATATTTTTTCATTCAACTGATAATTACCCATCAATGAAATGTTCAAATTCTCTTTGTAATAAGCATATTTTGAAGTATCCATTTTGTAGTTTTGGTATGTGGCTTCGGCAGTTACATTTAATTTTTGGTTTACATTGTAACTTAAATTGCCTTTTATATTCCAGTACTTTGCGTTTTCATAAATGGCAGAATATTGATAATTGTGTGGAGAGTTTGACGGCATAAAACTACGCAATTTTGTTACCGAAATGTCGTCAACCAAATTGCCCGAAGCATTGCCATACTTGTATATTACCATTTGTTCGGCAAACAACTGCATTTGATTTATAATAGAATAATTGCCGGATAAATGATAAGAAATTTTTGAATTAAAATTACCCTTTACGCCAACTGTTGCATCTACTGAGTTTACAGTGTTTTTTACATTGGTGGTGGTGTAATTCATAAACGGATTATCTGTTGTGAGGCTTCTAATGCTATTTACCTTTGCATTGCCTGTAACATTTGTATATGCCGTTAAAGCATCAGGTACTATTATGTAATTGAACCAAATATTAGGAAAAAATCTTGTTTTCTTTTCATTTATTTCTTGCAAAATTGTTGCACCGAGCATTGCATTCCACTTGCTACCATTGGCCTTTACGTAAGGACTTAAACTAAATAAACTTACCGTATTTGGTTTTTGTAAATCTAAATTAGAATTACTTAAATGATTGCCAATTCTATAAACTTGGTATTTTATTTGTGCGCCCAACAATTGGTTGTCATTTAATTTTGAAACATCTGCAACAAAATTAAAATGATTTTCGTTGCTATATTTTTGCTTGTTATTTATTAAATTATAGTTGTAATAATCCAATAAAAAAGTTGTATTCAATAGTGATGAATCTGTATTTATAGATTGTACTTTTGCGTTTATATCTATGGCTTTATAAATATTTTTTAGTTGTAAGCTATCAAAAAAAGCAGAAAATAATCGTGCGTTATAACCATATACACTATTTACATTCCTTTGCCAGCCTGCATTTAAACTAATGCGCTGATTGGCTACTAAGTATTTTCCAAAGCCATCTATTTGATTGTTGCTCAATATTGCTTCACCTTTATTTGTGGGTGTAAACTGTGCCGACAAATGTTTTGCATGTGCGCCAAACTGCCACTGTTTGCTGCGTAAATTACCAAAGAAAAATTCAGCGTACGGCATTTTATAATTTCCTAAACCAAGTTTTGCATAATTGTATGAAAGTTTCTCTACCGCTTCGGCCTTCATTTTAGCTGCTTTTATGGTATCCAAAATAATACTAGTTCTAAACTGTTTGTTCAAAACATTATATGTCATTTTCGGAATTTTTACGGTTGTGTCGCGCACCGATGGGTTATCGTTTAGCTTAAAAGCATCAGCTATTACGGGCTTGTAATCTGTTACAATATTTACTTGCTGCGAACCAATGTTATCATCCGTTTGCGCTTGCATTTTGCTGATGCATAAGGACAAGAAAAGTATGCAAATTATTTTCACTATTTTTTTCATTTTCAATTTTATTTATTCAAAAAGACATAAGGTTTTGTAGATACAATGCTTCGTAATTTAGCCACAATGACGCAAAGACTCAAAGTTTTAAACTAATCACTAATCACTAATCACTAATCACTAATCACTATCTACTAAATACTATATACTATATACTAAAAACCCCGCTAATTCTCCAATGGTTCTTCATTGTCTTTTATTTCGATTACTTCAAATTTTATTTCTTCGGCATCGTGTTTAAATTGTTCATCGCGGGCTTTTTCATCATCAATTATTTTTTGTAATTTTTCTTGTGCTTGTTTCAAAGCGTCTTTGTCTTCGGTATTGTCTATAATACTTTGCAATGTTTCTTTGGCCTGAAAATTATCGCCAATAGCCACAAAATTATCCGCCAATAGCATAAAAGATTTTGTTATCCAAAAGTCATAACCAGGGTCTTCGTTTACCAAATCCATAATTATTGCTTGCGACTTCACATTGTTCTTTTTATTGAAATAAAATAATGCCATATTATATTTTGCATCGGCAGCCATTTCAGTTCCTTTTAAAAGTGTTACTTCTGTTAACTCGCGCAAAGCAAGCGTGTCGCGGTTAAGCGCCATGTAACATTTTCCTTTTACTAGATGACATTCATTTTTTATTTCGTTGGTTGTCTTGTCCATCTCCAATAATTTTGATGCACTTTGCACAGCAAATTCATATTCATTCAGCCTAAAATTACTGCGCATTTGCCCAATGCACGCCTCCATTGTAAGGGCTGGATTATCAGCAATCAATTCTAATTTTGTGAACAAACTCGTTGCGTCTTCATACTTTTTTTGTTTGTAATAAATGTTGGCAGCACTCAATAAAGAGCGTTCGGTAAACTTGTTTGTTGGTTGATTTATAATGGCATTAAAACTCTCTAAAGCACTTTCCGTATCTCCAGCTTTTACATCACATTCTGCTTTATAATAATTTGCATTAAGTATAAAATTAGCGGCTTCAAATTTCGATAAATAAATTGCAAATTGTTTGCGTGAACCTTCGCAATCGCCTTTGCTATAAAGGTTTTCTGCGGCTTCATAAAATGCGCTATCCAACGCATTGTCACTAATATTTAAATTGGGATTTTGCATTACAAAATTCTCAAAATCGGCGAGGTTACCCATTTCAATATATATATTTTTGAGTGCTGTAACCGACTCATTTGCCTCCTCTGTATTTGGGTATTTTTGTATAATACTTTTGTATGTATTTATTGCCAACATATCCTTATCTGTATTTCTATAAATAAGTGCTTCTTTTAGCATTGCCTTTTTTACGAAGCTGCTGTTTTCGTAATTTTTTTGTAGCAATGCAAAGTATTCCATTGCTTTTACATTGTCATTTTTTATTAAATAAGTGTTGCCCAATTCATACATGGCATCATCAATATAATTTGATTTTGTGTAACCAACAACCAAGAATTCTAACTCTTTTATTTTTTTATCTAATTTTTCTAAAACGCCTATTGCCATTGCCTTCTGGAAAATTGCATAGTCGTTATTAAACTTAGCAGTTTTAAGTGCTAGGTTGTAGAATTCTATGGCATCTAAATATTTTTTATTTACATAAAAACAATCTGCTACGCGCAAACAAGCATCCGTTTGTTTTTTCTTTTCTAACTCGCCTGTAAAAGCCAAAAATTTGCGAAACCAACTATTGGCTTGTTCATAATCTTGCTTATTAAAATAGCAATAACCTAAGTTATAATTTACATTATGAAAATATGGCAAAGCCGCAGCACCAGGCTCATACAAAAATTTACGGTAGTTCATAATTGCACTATCCACTTCATTTGTTCTGTAAAATGCCTCGGCTTTCCAATACCTTGCTTCTGCGTTAAAGCCTTTGTTTTTGGGGTATAGCAACGATTTATTAAGCAAACCAATTGCTGTACCATACTTTTGATTATTAAACATATCAATACCATAAGTATAGGCAATGCGTTGATATGCATTTTGCAAAGCCAATGTTTTATTTGGTATTTTCTCTAATGAAATTAATGCCTCCTTGTAATTTTTTGATGCTAAATAAGCATTCACCAAAAACTTGAAAGCCTCATCGTAGTTAGGCGAATGTGGGTACAAATAAATATATTGTTGCAAGGCATCAATGGCATCATGGTATGGGTCACTTTCGGTTTCGTAACTTAATTTGGCATAATTGTACAAAGAGTTTTCACAAATTTCTTCATCAAACTTTAGTTTACTTGCTTCGGCAAAAGCGTTGCGGGCAAAGGTTTTAGAGCCTGTTTGCAAGTAACAATCAGCCAAATTAAAATAGGTTACTTGCGACAAACTATCATCGCTATCTTTTAAATTATTTGGTATAGATTTCTTTAAAAAGTCAATGGCATTGCTATATAATTTTGCTTTGTAATACGCAAAGCCAATACTGTAAAAGTCATCGCGGTACAGCGGATTATTCGACTTTACATATTTTTCGTAATAAGGAATTGCCTCATAATATTTTCCGAGTTTAGAATACGATTCACCAATTAAATGTGCTATTTCTGGTGCACGTTTATTATTTTTTGTACTATCTAAAATAGGTTTTGCATACTTTACAACCTCTTCATATTTGCCTTGCGCAAAATAAATTTGAGTAATGTAATAAGGTACAATAGGCCCAAACGTAGCGTTGTTCTTAAACTTCAAAAATCCTTTTAAAGCAACTTCATATTTTTTTTCGGTATAGGCAATATGAGAATAATAATAGGTTGCTGATTGGGCGTATTTATTGTCAATGTCTTTTACTTCGGCAAATAGCGGTTTTGCCTTTTCAAAATTATTGCGCGTAAAATAACAGTAACCTTTTTTAAATTGAAATTCATTGCGTTGTTCCTTGCTTAGAGCGGATAATTCTGTTTTCTCAAACCATGCCAACGCCTGCTTAAACTGGCGGTTTCGGTAGTATAAGTTACCAATATAAAAGTTGCACAATTTAGCGTTTGCATTTTCCGAATGTTTTTTTGCAAATAGTATTAGCAAAGTTTCGGCATCGTCGTTGTTAAGTTCATAAGCACACAAAGCCACAAAAAATTCGGCATTTATTCGGGTTTCATCTTGCAACGGTTTTGCTTCAATAACCTTATTAAAATATTGCTGCGCTTGCGTGTATTTTTGTTTTGCAAATAATTCGCAAGCCAGAGTATATATGTTGCTTGGGTGTGTTTGCCCAGTAGTTTTTTGAGAAAAACCATCTATGCAAAAAAGAAAAATTATAGTAAATAAAAGTGCAACCTTTTTTAGAAAAATCATTATTAAAGCCCTAATTTGTTTGGGGTAAAAATAATTTCATATTATGCTATATTATGCGTTAGTAATTTTAGTTATTAACGTAAGGTTGTTATTATTATTGCATAATGGAATAAATTTTTCTTTGATTGATTTTTTTCTGCCATTCTATAAAAGCGAAAGCCCTTGATGTATTAGCATCAAGGGCTTTCGCTTTTATTATTTTAAAAATTATTGCTTCACTACTCTCATTACTTTTTTCTCTCCGTTAGTAGTTGTAATGTTCACAAAGTAAACGCCACTTTCTAATTTAAGATTAGTAATTTGCAATTGAGAATTTGAAATTGTTTTTTCTGTGTAAACAAGTTTTCCTAAAACATCAGTAATTACAATTGTTACTAATTCATTTTTTGATGATGAAATATTAAAAGTTAATTCATTATTAAAAGGATTAGGAAATAGACTAACATCAAATTTTGAGTTTGCTAAACTTAATTGGGACCCTACATTTTCAATTGCCAACTTTTCATCACCATTAATTTTAAGGTAACAAACGTTTCCAAAATTTGCTGCTTGTACACCATAAACAGTTGCCCTTGCACTTACAGCATAAGTTGCTCCAGCTTGTAACCCTGATAATGTACCTAAATTTAATTGGTTAACATACGTTGCATTTACAATAATTGTATTTGAAATATTTGATGTATTTACCAACTTAAATTGGTATGCGTTGGCCTGCGATACTGTAGTACAAGTAATAGTAGCATTTGATAATACAGTTGGTGCAAGAATTTGGTTTACTTGACACGTTGGCGATTTTAGGCTTGTTGCGCCAATGTTGCTTGGCGTTGGTTGCGCCATAAAACCTAATCTACATTTTGTGCTTGCAACACCATCATCATTGCCAGTTGCAATTGGTGTTACCGTTACGTCGTATTGTGTGCCCCAACTAAATGGGCTATTAGGTAATGTGCCAGTTGCAGGCATTGTAATAGAACCTAAATTTATTGTTGCACTCGTTTGTGTGCGTGTTGCTATTATAATATTTGAGGCTACCGCATAAAAGTCAAATCTATATTTTACCGCACCGCTTATTATAGTAGCTTTCATTGTGCCGCCTGGAGTTTGGTTTAAAAAACCACATTGCGCTGTTGCAAAAATACCTTGCGCATTGTATCCGCCGCAAGGCAAAATAGTTACACTTATTGGTGCCGATGTTGCACTACCACATGCGTTGCTAACACTCACTGTTATTGTATTTGCTGTTGCTACGTTTATACTTTGTGTAGTTGCGCCTGTGCTCCAAGTATTGCTAGTAGCCGCTGAGCTTGTAAGGTTTACACTACCTCCAGGGCAAAAGCTTGTTGCGCCATCGGGTGTTATTGTAGGGGTGCTTGGCGCAGAACCCATTGTAACACTAATTGGTGCAGATGTTGCGCTACCACAAGCATTGCTAACACTCACTGTTATTGTATTTGCTGTTGCAACATTTATACTTTGCGTGGTTGCGCCAGTACTCCAAGTATTGCCAGTGGCAGCCGAACTTGTGAGGTTTACGCTACCTGAAGGGCAAATTGCCAATGAACCATCTGGTGTTATTGTAGGAGTACTTGGTGCCGAACCCATTGTTACTGTTATTGGTGACGATGTTGCACTGCCGCATGCACCTGTAACCGAAACAGTAATTGTTTGCGTTGTTGCTACATTTATACTTTGTGTAGTTGCACCAGTGCTCCAAGTATTACCTATTGCCGATGAGCTTGTAAGGTTTACGCTGCCCGCTGGGCAAATTGATAAAGAACCATCGGCAGAAATAGTTGGTGTTGCAGGTGGTGCAACTACATCAACTGTAAATGTTTTTGTAGTTGTATTTAATGCCGCATCAACTGCCGAAACAGAAATTGTAACCAAACCAAACTGACTAACAGCAGGCGTTACAGTAATTGTTCTGTTGTTTAAACTACCTCCAATTGTAATATTTGCATTGGGTATAACTGTTGTGTTATTTGATGATGCAGATACAGTGACCGTAGCAATTGTTTCATCTAAAACTGTAAATGAAATTGGGCCAACTGCTGCACCACAAGTTGATTGATTTATAAAATTTGAAACTTGCGGAGCCTCATTAGTTATAGGCATTGTAAACTGTGTTATAAAAGCATCGTTGGGGTTTGCAATATTTGCAGTACCAGCCAAAAATGCTTTACCTAATCCATCAAAATATGAACGGCTAACGGTGTTTGATGTGCCCGATGCAATAGAAATAGTATTCACTAAACTACCCGCATTATTATAATGTAATAATACACCAGCATCTACAGAGCCTGTATTTCTAAAATAGCCACCAACAAAAATATTGCCCGATGAATTAATGTAAACATTTCTTTCAAAATCGTTGCCACTGCCTGCACCATTGTATGTTGCAGCATAGTTACTAGTTCCATCAGGATTTAATTTCACAACCAAAATATCTGATGCGCCAGCGGTTACCGATTGCCCACCTACACCAACTTCACCATTGCCATTGATAGAAACATCAGCACCAACTTCGCTTTTAGTACCATTGTTAAAAATATTTTGCCATTGTTGCACACCGCTTGTGTTATACTTTGCAGTAATGGCATCGGTATTAAATGCAACATTTACAACACTACCTGTAATATAAATATTGTTTGAAGCATCAAGCGTTAAACCACCCGCCTCATCAGTACCATTGGCATCATTAATAGAACTTGCAAATAAAAATGTACCAGAGTTAGTATATTTAACCAAGGTAATATCAGCAGTACCAGATGCTGAGGTTACGCTTTCGCCAAGTATATAAATATCGCCACCCGAACTCAGTTTAATATCACGCCCAACATCTGTACCTAAAGCTGTACCATCATAGCTTGTAGCAAATTGTTGTATACAAAATTTATTATACTTAAGTACCGCCATATTTATATTAGAACCACTTGAACGTGTTTCGCCAGTTATGTAAACATTTGATGCAGCATCCGTTGTTATTGCAATTGCTTTATCAATAGAATTTCCTGTACCATTAAAAATTGCTTGCCCGTACATTGCGCCATCCGATGCACGCAAACAAGCAATTAAAATATCGTTTAATGTTGATGTGCCTGCTACAAAAACATTTCCATTTACATCAACCGCCAATTGACGTGCAGCGGTAGTTTCGTCGGTTGTTGATGCACCTACTTTTGTTTTCCAAACCAATGTACCCGTATTAGTATATTTATTTATGAAAATATCGGTAGGATTTACGCCATCTTTTGTAGTACCCGAAACATATACATTACCCGAAGCATCGGTTACTATATTTCTAGCATCTTCATTAAAATCTAAATAAATTTGGGTGCCTGTTCCAGCACCAATCGCGTTGTAACCTTGCGAATATATTTTAGTAGTGCCATTTGTTTCTGTCATCAAACCTGTATATGCAACTGTGCCGCTGCTAATAATAGCAATTGAGGAAGGCATTTCGTTTGAAGAATAATTAGAATTATCGTAACCAACAGAATACACAACTCCACCCGCTGAGTTTAATTTTATTAAACGTGCATCTTTTAACTCCGTAGTGCCATCATTTAATGTGCCAACAATGTATGTAGAAACAGGCGTAGGCTCAGTGCTTGCATCACCTAACACCATGTTTGCTTGCACAAATTCTGTAGCCCATTGTGGCGTATTAGAGCCATCAAAACGTTGTACTTTGAGGCTTGCTTGGTTTTGTTCATTCATTACAATTATTGCATCGCCGCCAGTTTGGTTGAATGCAAGACGAAGTTTATCATCTAAAGTAGAGCCAGTGCCAGCGAATATTGTACTTGAAAGTGCTAAACCTCCAACAGAGAATTTATAACCTACGCCATCGAATGTCGTACCTGTTTTCTGCCCTTTTATACCTACCCAAATATTACTAAAAAAGTCTTTTGCAAGGTGGCAAAATTGAACATCACTATATGCCACATCTTGTGGCAGCGTGGTTAAGAAATTGAACAAACCTGCAGTAGTTGAATAACCAATTAATATAAAATCTTTTGTCGGCAAATTGAATTTTTCTGCAATAAAAACAGGGTCTGCACCAACCAGCATTAACTTTAAACCCTTCTCGGTTGTACCCGCATTGTTATATGATTTTGACCACTGTAACACTGCTGCTGAATTGTATTTGCGAATTGTTACTGCTTGTGTGGCTGTGCCAATGCTATCGTTACTTGCCAGAAAGAAGTTACCACTTGCATCATTGGCTATACCAAAAGCTACATCATTAAAAGATGAACCACTATTGTAGTTAATTGGGAAACCAGATTGTAATACGCCTGAAGAATTATATTTGAATAATTGAGCATTTGTACCTTGGCCAGTTACTGCAACAGTTGCCGCAATAAAAACATCGCCACTGGTATTGATTGAAATGCTATTAAAATCGCAATACGCTGATTCGAAAGTTTTGACATAGCTTTGAGAATTAACACCCGAATTATACTTTATAACAACAAAACCAGCATTTCTTTTTATGGGTTGCGATGTTGTGGCTTGAATAGAATCATACAAATAGAAACCAGCTGCTACAAAGGTATTGCTACCATCACGCACTGTTTGCACGTTATAGTACTCTCTGTATCCATTGCCATTAAAGGTTTTTTGCCAATCTTGGCTAAATTGTGCAAATGTAAATTTGCATGCTACAAGTAGCATCAAGAAAAAGTAATTTTTTTTCATTTTCATATTATTTATTGTAATTTTTATTTGAAACGAAAGTACGCAAAAAATATTACTTTTAATAGATGTTTTGGATTTTATTAAACATAAGAATGTTAGTAAATAGTGCCTAAGAAGATGAAAAAAATGTTGAATTATTAAATTTAATTTAGTGATAAATTAAAATTTAAAGTCTAGTAGCAATGACTAATAATATGCATAAATATGGTGTATGCTACTATTATTTCACGGTAAGTAGTTATTATTGCAGAATGATAAATAGAGCTATAACCTCGGAAATACATAGAATTTTGAAAGTTTTTCCAGCCGTTGCTATTTTAGACCCTCGGCAGTCAGGCAAAACTACATTAGCAAAAAATATTGCTGCACAAAGTAAAAAAGAAGTTGTTTATTTAGACTTAGAAAAAGCATCTGATAGGAATGCTTTACGCGACCCTGAAATATTTTTTGGGGAGCATCGTAAGAAATTAATTGTAATTGATGAAATACAACAAATGCCGCATTTGTTTACGGCTCTCCGTCCTGAGATAGATGAGTATAGAAAAAGTTGTAGGTTTTTAATCACAGGTTCGGCAGCACCAGAATTAGTAAAGGGAGTATCGGAGAGCCTTGCAGGGCGCATTGCCTACAAAGAGCTTACACCAATTAATTTAACTGAGGCATTAGCTAATAAATTAACAATTAAAAAACACTGGCACAGAGGCGGATTCCCAACTGCATTATTGGCAAAATCAAATGAAATGTATTTTACATGGACAGAAAATTTTGTGCGTTCATATATAGAAAGAGATTTAAGGCACTTATTTGGCGTATCATTTTCAGCTTCTTTAGTACGTAAATTTTTAGTAATGCTCGCTACGAACAATGGTGGTATTTGGAACGCTGAAAAATTTGCTAGTTCATTAGCAATTACAGGGCCTACAGTAAATAGATATTTAGATTATTTGGAAGCTGCATATATTATTAGAAAATTACCAGCATGGGGAATTAATGCAGCAAAAAGGTTGGTGAAATCTCCAAAAATTTATTTTAGAGACTCTGGCATTTTACATTATTTTAATAATGTGTACCAAGCTTCTGATTTACCATCAAATTTAATTATAGGTTCTTCGTGGGAAGGATATGCAGTGGAGGAAATTATAAGGCATTTGCCAAAAGGATATTCGGCTTATTATCTTAGAACGCATCATGGAGCAGAAGTAGATTTAGTAATTGCAAAAGGTATAACACCAATTGCATGTGTTGAAATTAAATACGGTATGGCTCCAAATATTAGTAGTGGATTTTATATCTGCGCAGAAGATTTAAAAACTAAAATTAATTGTATTGTTTATAGTGGAGTTGATACATATAAAATTAAAAATGGTACGGAGTATACGTCTTTACTAGCTTTTATAGACAAAGTGATGAAGTGGAAATAAAGTTGCTACCGTGAAATATCAATATCTGATTTTGATATTTCACGGTAGATATCAAAATATATGATTTTAAAATAAGTGAAATTGTTGAAAAATATTGACACAATTAACTTGATATTTTGTTGTGCAACTTATTCCACTTTAAATTTAGCAGTATTTACTACCTTCTTATAAAGTTCTAAATATTGTGGTAAAATTTGTTCAATATCAAATTGTTGTGCTGTTTCAAAAGAACCATTTTTAAACTTTTGTAATACACTTTCATCTTCTAATATTGAAATTGCATATTTTGCCATTTCAGCTACATTGCCTACATCACTAAGGTAACCACTTACACCATGCACATTTACTTCGGGTAAACCACCTGAATTGCTTGATATTACTGGTACACCGCTTGCCATTGCTTCTAATGCTGATAAGCCAAAACTTTCGGTTTCTGATGTCAATAGAAATAAATCTGCAATAGGTAATATTTTTTCGGGGTTGGTAATTTTACCCATAAAAACAACATGCTTTTGTAAATTCTTTTCGCGACATAGTGTTTCTATTTTTTGCCTTTCGGGACCATCGCCAACCAATAATAATTTACATGGCATAATAGCCAATACACGCTCAAAAACTTCAACACAATCTTCAATTCTTTTTACTTTTCTAAAATTAGAAATATGCATTAGAATTTTTTCGTTGTTAGGGGCATACATTCTTTTGGCGCAAACACCTTTATTTATTTCTGTATCATGCTTTATCGTTTGATATTCTTTTACATTAATAAAATTTGAGATAACTTGAATATCCCTAGTAATCGGAAAATTTTTGTATGTATCATCTTTTAAGCTTTGTGATACTGAGGTAACCGCATTGCTTTTATTAATGGCGAATGTAATTACTGGTTCAAACGAAGCATCTTTGCCAACAAGTGTAATATCAGTGCCATGCAAGGTGGTTATAAATGGAATAATATATCCTTGCGAAAGCAAAATTTGTTGTGCCATATATGCAGCGCTTGCATGCGGTATTGCATAATGAACGTGCAATAAATCTAACTTTTCATGTTTTACAACATCCACTAATTTACTTGCAAGTACCAGTTCGTAAGGTTGGTAATCAAATAAAGGATAGTTCGAAACTAGCACTTCGTGGTAAAAAATGTTTTCAGAAAAAAAGTCTAGTCGCACGGGTTGGCTATATGATACAAAATGAATTTTGTGCCCCTGCTTTGCAAGTGCTATCCCTAATTCGGTTGCTACTACGCCGCTACCACCAAATGTTGGGTAGCATACTATTCCTATTCGCATAAAATAATTTTTGTCAAACCTAAATTTTATTTTCCATTTTTGGGCGTTCAAAATAATTTAACACAATGGCTATAAGGTTAATTAACTGGCAACACGAACACGCTGCTGAATTGGCTGTAATTGCAAACAACTACAATATTGCGCGCTTTATGCGCAATCGCTTTCCATATCCTTACAATTATGACAATGCCGTAGAATTCATTAATTACATTCAAAGTAATTACCAAAATCATGTATTTGCAGTTGAGGCCGACGGTTATATTGTTGGCTCAGTTGGCTTGTTCCCTGGCGAAGATATTTATAGCTATACCTGCGAAATTGGATATTGGATTGGAGAAGAATATTGGGGACGCGGAATTGCAAGTTATGCCTTATTTTTATTGATAGAGCATTGTTTTTCTACTTTCAATTATAATAAATTAAAAGCGCATGTATTTCATCCAAACCTAGCATCAATGAGGGTTTTAGAGAAATGCGGTTTTCATAAAGAGGCCATTTTGAAACAATCTGTTTATAAATTTGATGAATTTTTAGATGAACATGTATTTGCAATTTTCAATACTAACACAGCCCCTAAGTATTGAAAATATAAACGATTAAATATTTTACCTTTGAAAAATATTCATGAAAAATTTCTCAATACTAATTTTGTTAGCATTTTCTTTAACAGCTTGTCGCAGCGACAAAAGCATTTATAAAGTTAAGAAAAAACGAAAAGGAAAATGCGATTGTCCACACATGAGTAATCTTAAAATAGAGAATTCGAGAACAGAATTAGCATCAATTACAATTTCAAAACAATAAAAGTAAAGAATAGCAACAACTTAATTGTATTTCATTTGTTTGCTATGATTATTGCAAATATAAAACCAAAAAATATATGATTACCACACTCGCACAACTATTATCATCAGGCTACCAGCCAAAAACGATAAAAGACGAATTAAGAAGTAACTTAATTTTGAAACTTCAAAAGCATGAAAGTATTTTTGAAGGAATTGTTGGATATGAAGACACCGTTATTCCTGAAATTGAACGTGCTATTCTCTCTAAACACAATATAAATTTGTTGGGTTTGCGTGGACAAGCAAAAACTAAAATTGCACGCCTAATGGTAAATTTATTAGATGAAAATGTGCCATACGTAACAGGCAGTGTTTTGTATGACGACCCTTTAAAACCAATTAGTAATTTTGCCATTGATTTGATAAAAGAAATGGGCGACAACACTCCAATTTCTTGGATGCACAGAAGTGAAAGATATGCCGAAAAATTAGCTACGCCCGATGTTTCAGTTGCCGATTTAATTGGTGATGTTGACCCTATAAAAGCTGCAAATTTGAAACTCAGTTTTGCTGATGAAAGAGTAATACATTATGGTTTAATTCCGCGCAGTAATCGTCATATTTTTGTAATAAATGAATTGCCCGATTTACAAGCGAGAATACAAGTTGCATTGTTTAATATTTTGCAAGAAGGTGATGTACAAATTCGTGGTTTCAAATTGCGTTTGCCATTGGATATTCAATTTATATTTACGGCAAACCCAGAAGATTACACCAATAGAGGAAGTATTGTAACACCTTTAAAAGATAGGATTGGAAGCCAAATACTTACACATTACCCTAGTGATATTTCACAATCTGCCATCATAACAAAACAAGAATCTAAAATTAGTGGGGCACAAAAAAAATTGGTTCATACCACTAATGAAGCATTAAATTTAGTGGAGCAAATTACTTTTGAAGCAAGAAGTAGTGAGTATGTTGATTCTAAAAGTGGAGTATCAGCAAGGCTAAGTATTAGTGCCTATGAAAATTTAGTGAGTACCGCCGAACGCCGCGCCATTATTAACAATGAACACGTTACATCAATACGTATTACCGATTTTGTTGGCGTAATTCCGGCAATAACGGGCAAAGTTGAATTGGTGTATGAAGGCGAACAAGAAGGTGCACAAATTGTTGCAAATCATTTGTTGGGCAAGGCAATAAAAGCACGGTTCAATGAATATTTTCCATCGCCCGAAAAACTTAAAAAGAAGGCGCAAGATAATCCTTACAAACCAATATTAGATTGGTTTACAAATGGCGGCACACTTGATTTGTTGCATACACTTAAAGATGATGAATTTTCTAAATTACTGCAAACTGTGCCAGGTTTAATTGAGCTTGTGCGCAAGCATACCGAAAGTAAAGAATTACGTGATACGTTATTTTTTGCAGAACTTATTATTCATGGCTTGGCCGAATATGCAAAACTTACCAAAAGCGCATTGGTAAAAGGTTTCGCGTTCAAAGATACTTTTAGTAGTGTGTTTGATATGAATAATTTAGGTAGCGGAATGAATTAAATTTGTCGTTAATTTTACTACAAAGTATTCTCAAAAACTTATTGTCATCCTCAAAAAATCATGTAGGTTTGAAATCTAATTTTAAACATAAAACATGATTACGATAGGAGTAGTAGGCGCAGGTGCTATGGGTAGTGGAATTGCACATGTGGCAGCACAAAGTGGACACCAAGTTTTTTTGTATGATACAAATAAAACTGTTGTTGACAATGCAATTGAAAAAACAAACCAACTACTTGCAACCCTTGCTAGCAAAGGCAAAATTACAGATGAAGAGGCTAAAAAAATTTCGCAAAATATTGTAGCAAGCTACAGTTTAGATGATTTTAAAAACTGTGGTTTGGTGATAGAAGCCATCATTGAAAAGTTAGATATAAAACAACAACTATTTTCAACAATTGAAAAAATAGTTGCTTCAAATTGTTTGTTAGCAAGCAATACTTCATCCCTCTCAATTGCCGCTATTAGCAGTGCTTGCGCAGATAAAGATCGTTTTTTGGGAATACATTTTTTTAACCCAGCTACCTTAATGCCTTTGGTAGAAATTATTCCAAGTTTTGCTACTTCTAATGAGAATATAGACAAGGCAACTACGCTAATACAATCCTGGAAAAAAGTAACTGTGTTGGCAAAGGATACTCCTGGCTTTATTGTAAACCGCATTGCACGCCCTTTTTACGGTGAAGCACTCAGAATCTATGAGGAGGGTATAGCTGATTTTGCTACTATTGACTGGGCAATGAAAGAATTAGGTGGCTTTAAAATGGGGCCTTTTGAACTAATGGATTTTATTGGACACGATGTTAATTTTAGGGTAACAGAAACAGTATTTGAACAAATGTTTTATGACCCACGCTACAAACCATCCATCACACAAAAAAGATTATTTGAGGCAGGTTGTTATGGCAAAAAAACTGGTATTGGCTATTATGATTATTCATTGCCAATGCCACAGCCAGTGCAAGACAAAGCAATAGCTAACAAAATTTTTGTACGCATATTGGTGATGCTAATAAATGAAGCTGCCGAAGCATTGCACCTAAAAATTGCTACTGCCAAAGACATTGATATTGCTATGCAAAAAGGTGTAAATTACCCGAAAGGATTATTAAGTTGGGCAAACGAATTAGGAATAGATTTTGTGTTTGAACATTTGCAAATGCTTAATAATTGGTACAGCGAAGACCGCTACCGCCCATCTATATTGCTCAAAAGCATGTCAATGAACAAACAAAAATTTGATGTGTAGAAGTTTGTTGGCGTCATTTATAGGTAGCTTAAAACTCGTACTAAAATTACAACTTTGGTATAAAAAAATTGAACCTTAATTAATACTTTTCAAACCTTCATTTTAAACCTCTCTCATTTCAATGTTTTTGAAAAGCTGTAGGTGCTGCTTTCTGAATATAATTTGCATGATGAACTTAACGGGTAAAACGGATTTGAATTGAATGTTCTCTTCAATAATTGTAAAGTCATTGTCTGATTTCAAAACAAATTTCATTTCTATTTTAGTAAGTTTAAAAACTGTTGCCCTAATAATTACTACTTTTTCTACCACGTTTTTTTCAATTGTAACAGGATATGTAAATGAAAATGGAATGAACCCCGCCTTTAAGGTTTCATGCACTAAATAACTGTCAATTCCGGTTTTGTCCATTTGAGAAATAACAGGATGAACCGAAACAAATTTTTGCATATCTGTTAGGTAGTCAAATATAAATTCAGGTGTTTTTTTTATTTTAAAAGAAAGTTGGATTGCTTTATTTTATTGAACATTATGCCGATATAGAATTAACAAATAACGAAAAATATATTTGTGAAAATGGGTAGTTTTTTGTTGTAAATATAAATAGCCGCATTTTCACTGTATTCAAAATATAGCATTATTGAAAATTACCCAATTTTGCTCTCAATCTAAAAAACATTTATCCGCTAAACCAATTTAGCACCAAGCAACTTTATGTATTTGTGAAAAAAACCTTTATACCACAAACCAACACACACATTATTTCACTTTCTCCAAACAATTTAATTTCTTTGTGGTTTCAACATTACAATTATAAAATATGCAAGCACAAGAAATCATTCGCATACAAAACCTGCATAAAAATTTCAAAGATTTCAAGGCCGTAAATGATTTATCACTCACCGTTTATGATGGCGATGTATATGGTTTTTTAGGCCCCAATGGTGCAGGCAAAAGCACAACTATTCGTATGATGCTTTCGCTTATATTTCCTACAAGTGGCAGCATTGAGTTGTTTGGCAAACAGTTACCTTTTGCCCGAAATGAAGTAATGCAAAATGTAGGTGCTATTGTGGAGAAGCCTGATTTTTATGGCTATTTGGCAGCATACAAAAATTTAGAAATATTTGGGAAGATGCAAAATGCCGATGTATCTAAAAAGAATATCACAAAAATATTAGAGTGGGTGGGGCTTGCTGAACGTGCACAAAGCAAGGTAAAAACATTTTCGCAAGGCATGAAACAACGTTTGGGTATTGCACAAGCACTGCTGCACAATCCCAAATTAATTGTGCTAGATGAACCCACCAACGGCCTTGACCCGCAAGGGATGGTAGAAATTAGAGAAATGATTTTGCGCTTGAATAAAGACGAGAAAAAAACCATTGTATTGTCGTCGCACATTCTTAGTGAAGTAGAACTTATTGCAAACCGCATGGTCATCATCAGCAAAGGCAAAGCAGTTGTAGAAGGTGAGGTTGCAGGACTTTTAGATAGCGGACAAATGCAAGTAACTTTTGAAATTGAAAACCACGAATTTGCAGCAAATGCAATTGCAGAAAGTGGCTTAAAACAAAAACTAATATCGCACAACAGCACACATTTTGTTTTTGAAATACACAAACACGAAATACCCGAAATAAACAAAGAGCTTGTGCAGCGCAACATACAAGTGGCAAGCATTGTGCCTGTGCGTAGCTTAGAACAATATTTTTTAACCCTTACATAGCCTTTACATGTTACAATTAGTACAGTTAGAATTATATAAATTATTTACCAAAAGCCGTTCCTGGATTGCGCTTGCAGCCATACTATTTATAGTGGTTGTAGTGGTTTTTGCCATGTACTCAGAAGGCGATGCTTTGATGGGAATGGGCACACAAAGTTTGCAAGAAAATTTTATGTTTGAAGGTAACGTTGTAAACGGATATTTGGTAACCTACCTTATTCAAAACGCAATGTTGGTGCATGTGCCAATGCTTATTGCGCTTGTTTGTGGCGACATGATTTCGGGCGAAGCATCATCAGGCACTATTCGTTTTTTGCTTACGCGAAAAGTAAGCCGCGAAAAAATTATTATTTCAAAATTCATTGCGTGCATCATTTACAGTACCGTATTGGTATTGCTGCTTATGGCACTCAGCCTTGGTTTGGGCGTTCCTATTTTTGGTACTGGTGATATGGTTATACTAAAAGACATGGTATATATTATTGAAGAAAACACTGTGCCAATGCGCATGTTATACGCTTTTGGTTTTTCAATTTTGGGTATGGCTACTATATCGTCATTGGCGTTTATGTTTTCGTCGTTCACGCAAAGTAGCATTACACCAGTAGTAATGACAATGGTGGTTATAATAGCATTTACAATACTTTCGGCACTTAACGTGGAGGCATTTAATGTACTTAAAAAATTCTTTTTCACCAATTACATGAACAATTGGAAACTGTTTTTTGAAGAACCCTATAACATGAGTAAGATATACAAATCAATAGCAGTGCTTAGTGCGCACATTATTGTATTCTTCTCTATTACGTTATTTTACTTTAGAAAGAAAGACATACAATCTTAAAAAAATGAAAAAATTAATTTTAGTTGCAATATTTACTATCACATACAATACTATTTTCGCGCAAGGGTATGATAGTAAACCTTTGCTTGACAGTTTAGAAAATAAGATGAACAAAGTGAATGATTACAGTGCAGATGTAACCATAAAATTGAATGTTTCATTTATTAAAATACCTATAAAAAAAGCAACAATTTTTTATAAGAAACCAGATAAAATAAAGATGAAAACAACTGGGTTTGCAATGTTACCAAAGAAGGGTGCAAACTTTAATGCTGGCGATTTTTTGAAGAAAGATTTTACATCAATCTTCATTAAAACAGAAATGATTAAAGGTGTAAAAACAGAAATGATAAAAGTGGTGCCACTAACTGCCGACAACGAAATATTATTAGCAACCATGTGGATTGACCGCAAGCACCAACTAATTTATAAAATAGATGCTACCACAAAAGCCAACGGTAATTTTTTGATGGAGTTTTCGTATCCAAAAATTGCAAACCAAAACGATATGCCAAGTGCATTACAATTTACATTTGATGTAAATAAAACTGCTTTGCCAGTAGCTATTTCTGGCGATTTTGATAGTGACAAAGCAAAAGAAAAAGACGACGGTAAACCCAAGAAAGCCATGCTCACACTCAACTACAGCAACTACAAAATAAATACGGGCATACCTGATAGTTTTTTTGTAGAGGATAAAAGGAAGAAATAGTTTTTACGATTTTAAAAAAATATTTGCAAAATCATTAAGCGAACTAAATCTAAAATCTATTAGCATTTTATTGCTATCATCAAATTCTAATTCGTTGCCGACAAACACTGTTTTTATATTAGCATTCCTTCCGAATTGCATGTCGCTAATGCTATCACCTACTATAACGGAGTTTTGAAAACATATGTTTTCAAATATTTTCTGTGCTTGCAAAGCCATACCAATTAAGGGCTTACGCATAATTGAATTTTCAGTTTTGTGTTTAGGTGCAAAAAACACCCCATCAATAAAGATATTGTTTTCTTCAAATTGCTGTAGCATATTATTATGAATTTTATGCAAATCGTTAACAGTGTAAAGGCCTTTAGCAATACCTTGCTGATTAGTAACAATTATAATTGTTTTGTAATGCTTTTGCAGTACTTGCAACGCGTTAAAAACTCCTTCAATAAATTCAAATTCTTTCCAAGTAGTAACATACTCGTCCACTAATCTTTTGTTTATTACACCATCTCTATCTAAAAATAAGCAAGAATTTTCTTGAATATTTAAAGACTTAATTATTTCGGGATTAAATAAATTCATTAAGTATTGGACAGCACCTTTCTGCCTTTTGCAGTTAATTTATATTGTTGAAGTTTACTATTTGGCTTATTAGGTATTGTTCTTATTAATAAGCCAATTTGCATGAGTGGTTTGATATATCTATTGAAATTGTCCGTTTTGTTAGTTACACCAATAAACTCAAGTATTTCATCTTTGCTTTTTTCCGTATCCAAAAACAGAATTAGACTGTTTAATATTTTCGATAACTTTGCACCCATTTTTCCTTCAACACTTTCTATTTCGCTGGGGTTTATCTTAGTCCTATCGCCATTTTTTTTATCGATATTTATTTTTTCTGTTTTTATCTTAGTCCCTATATTTTTACCAACATTGCTTATTTTGCTGGGTTTTATCTTAGTCCTATCGCTATTTATTTCATTGACATTTATTTTTTCTTTTTTTATCTTAGTCCCTATATTTTTACCAACATTGCTTGTTTTGCTGGAGTTTATCTTAGTCCTATCACCATATTTTTTATCGATATTTATTTGTTCTTTTTTTATCTTAGTCCCTATATTTTTACCAACATTGCTTATTTTGCTGGGGTTTATCTTAGTCCTATCATTATTTATTTCATTGACATTTATTTTTTCTTTTTTTATCTTAGTCCCTATATTTTTATCAATATTGCTTGTTTTGCTGTGGTTTATCTTAGTCCTATCACCATTTTTTTTATCGATAATTATTTTTTCTGTTTTTATCTTAGTCCCTATATTTTTACCAGCATTGCTTGTTTTGCTGGGGTTTATCTTAGTCCTATCACCATTTTTTTTATCGATATTTATTTGTTCTTTTTTTATCTTAGTCCCTATATTTTTACCAACATTGCTTATTTTGCTGGGGTTTATCTTAGTCCTATCGCTATTTATTTCATTAACATTTATTTTTTCTGTTTTTATCTTAGTCCCTATATTTTTATCAATATTGCTTGTTTTGCTTGGGTTTATCTTAGTCCCTTCGTTTAAGCTATGTTGTATTTCTTCACTAGTTTTTGTGCCATATAGGTTAGGATTACATGGCAGTGTTATTAAAAAAAGTATTCTTTCTTCGTCAGTATAAAATAACGGTTCTGGGTTACCGTTGTTAACCATTTCGGTTACAATTAATGGGAATCCAGTGGCTTTGCCTTCAACTAATTTCAACTCTTTTAAAAAATCGCCTATTCTTCTATTCCTATAGTCGCGCGCAATAACCCTAGTTTTTTGTAAATCGGTATTTGTTATCGGCGGAAGCGGACCTGGGTAGCTAAGTATTTCTATTTTATCCTTAAATACTTGTATTTCAATTGGCTTATTTTCTTTGTAACTCTTATGATATATGGCATTGCATAGTGCTTCTTCTATGGCATTAAATGGGTAATTTGTTATGTTTATACTTTCAGCTTTACCCACAATTTTAATAGTTTCGGTGCGTATAACATGCTGTTGCAAATAAGTTAAGCAGTTGCGTATTTGATGATGCAAAGGCCCTTTAAAAATTTCAGAAACATATTCTTTGCCATATTCATCATTATGTATAGCCAATTCAATCCAAGCGCGGTTAAAAAATTTATGTGGGTTTTTATTAAAGAATAATAAGCCGGCATTTATAGGGCGAAACGCTTCGATAGGGCCTCGTGCTATCTGCATGGCTCTGCACAAATCATTAAATGGCATTGCGGTGCTTTCCTCAAACAAATCACTTTGTATTTCTTGCAAAAATTCACGTATCAAACCAAATTCCAAGTCATTCAATTTTGCTTCTTGGTTTATGCGGTCATCAAACGGTACTTTTGCCGTTTGTTCCATTAAGCGTATATAATTATCGCCTTTCGGCACAATGCTGTGGCTACCACTTCTAATGTAATATTGCCTGCGGGCATCTTTTCCCTGTGTGGACGGGCATGAGTAGGGGCGCATATCACCGGCTGATACCCATATTACTAAAATGTGCTTTCCATCAATAACATAAGGCTCAGAAACTGGCAAATAGTTTGGTTGTATTTGGTAACAAATAGAAATTAATTCGCCTTGTATTTTATCAATACTTTTTGCATTGATACCTTTAACAGGAAATTGCGCGATACCTTCAACAGCATCAATACCAACAATAATATAACCACCACCCCAGTTATGTATATCGTTTGCAAATGCGCATACAGTGTGCAGTATAGACTCAGGATTCCACCCAGCTTTAAATTCTAAGCGGTCCCATTCTATTACTTTTCCACGTACTAATTCATTAATATTTATTGGTAAAGCCATTTACTTTTTCGTTAAAATAATATTAAAATTCTTTACAATTTAAACATTTTTGCTTCAACTAACTCGCAAATAATGTGACCAATAAGCATGTGACATTCTTGTATGCGGGGTGTATCTTTGCTTGGTATTTCTACTAAATAACGGCACAGGTTATTTAGCTGTCCGCTGCCAATGCCCGTAAAACCTATAGTTATTAGTCCTTTGGCATTTGCTGTATTTACTGCGTTTACAACATTGGCACTGTTGCCACTTGTAGATAGAGCAATTAGTATATCGCCTTTGTTAGCAATGGCTTCAACCATTCGGGCATACACATTATCAAAGCCATAATCGTTGGCCACAGCTGTTAAATATGAGGTATTTACGTGGAGTGCTTCTGCATTGAGTGGTGGTCTATCAAAATAATAGCGGCCGCTAAATTCGGCAGCCAAATGTTGGGCATCGGCAGCACTACCGCCATTTCCGCAAAAAAGTAATTTGTTTTTAGTTTCAAAACAATTGCAAATAAGTTGTACAATATTTTCAATTTGCGCAATAAATTTTTCATCGTTCAATAACTGTTGTTTCAAGTTTATTGAATTAGAAATTTGCTTACGAATTACGTTTATGTGGCTCATAATATTATTGATAATTAATATTGCTATCCCTTTTTATAGGTTCTACTTTTTCTATACGTTTTTTTGCTGTTGCGTTTTGGTATCCAAATCTGTAGATAAGTCCAAATTTAATAAAGTATGGAATACCAATAGCGCCTTCTACATTAAGTCCTAGATTTTTTGAGAAGTAATAATTAAAGCCGCTGCCAATTTGTATAGTGTATGTGCTTGGGTGCATAATTGGTACTTTGTATATTTTACTACCACTTTTTATATTGTATTGATTTATATAATAAGTAAATTTTGTATGCAAATATATTTCGAGGTTTTTACCTAATGGCGCAACGTATGATGCTACAATACCTGGGCTTATCAACCTCAATAATATAGGTGGTTGAGGGTTTTTATTATTATCTGGAATTAATAAAATTTGATATGCAAAACACAACCCAAAAGCAACATTTTTTGATGCCCGTTTTTGAAAAGAAATATCATAAACACTGCTACTTTTTGCTAAATTATTTTTTGCTTCCGTTTTAATTTGTAAGCCTCTTAAACTTGAACCTACACTTGCCATAGCAAAATAATGGGGCTTAAATTCTGAATCTTGCGCTATTGAATCACAAATAGTTATCGAAAATAAAATGATGGTGTAGATTGTATTTTTTATCATAATCCATTATTTAATTTAATACATATACCTACTGTAGCCCAATACGGACGCCCTATTGCAAACTCTAAATTTAAACCATAATTACCAACATATTTAACCACTCCTAAGCTTGCTTGTAGTGTATATTTATTGCGCAAATTTTTATTAAATATTTTTGTTTGGTTCATATTAATATTGAAAAATTCGTAGCCAATTCTAAGATTGCCATAGTATTCATTTGTATTTTTTAGGTAATGATAACCCGCTTTAATACCTGTATTTATTCGCACAAAATTATCTTGCAAGTCACTGAGATTGCCACGTCTGCGTGATACTATTTTGTAAAATTTATAATCTTCAACAAATAATGTGGGTCCAAAAGTAAAGCCAGATTTTGAAGAAAAACAATACGAAATATTTATTGGCGGAATTTTTTGTTGGCGATACACCTCTCTTGAAGTATCTACGAAAGCCAACCTCGAAAACAAACTTGCGGTAACGCCTATTGATAAAGTTGCTGGTACTTTATTTTGGATTTTTGTTTGCTTTGTATCCTGCGCCATCAAAGCATTGGTTGCAACGAGCAGAAAATATATTATAAATTTTGGGTGCATAAATAAAAAAGGCAGGTTAAAAAAACCTGCCTTCAAAACTATAAATAATAATATACTATTTGTCTAAGTCATCAAAACTAACATCGGTAAATGTGTTGGCCGTTTCGCGCACCTCTCTATTTTTTTCGCGTTCTGCTTTCAAATCAGCGGTATTAAAAGGTTGTTCTTTTTTTATAAAATCAACAACATCGTTTAAGTCGGTAACAAACTGTTCAAAATCTTCTTTGTATAAAAACACCTTGTGCTTATCAAAAACAAATTTGCCGCTATCGTCAACAAATCGTTTTTTGCTTTCCGTAATAGTTAAATAATAGTCGCCGCTACGATTAGATTCGCGTACATCAAAAAAATAAGTCCTACGCCCAGCTCTAAGCGAACGTGCATAAATTGCATTTTTGTCTTTGTTTTCAAAGCCTTCCATTTCTATTGTCTTTTTAATTATTGTTGTGCAACAAACCTACATGATTTTTTATAAAAAAAAATTATTTTCAAAAAAACATAAAGGATATTTTTTTATTAAAACAAACCGACTTTCTTACAAACCAAATGTTGAAATTATAACCTAAAATTTACGGCAAGCGATATTCTGTTTTCAGTTTTTCGTAAATCGGGTCTCCAATTATTTGTTGGTGTAGTTACCCAACCATCTGGCGAAGTAGTGCCGCCATGTCCCGCAAAATAAGGCACGTTACATTGTCTGTAAGCATACTCGAATCTAAATGTTGTAAATTGATTTGGCATAATATCAAACGTTGCTGTGGCTTGATACATTATAAGTTTTTGTTTGCTATCTTTAGCAATAGCATCGGTAAAAGCATTTGGAGCAACGGGTGAGGGGCTATAAGCAAGGTACAAACTCGGATTGCTTGCCACATCTCCACGCAAAGTAAAAGCCAATTTATTTTTATTAAACCAAACTCTGTTTGATATTGAAGTACCCGTCATGTATTGATTTGATGCTGTTGCACCGCCACCATTTTGAAAACCGTAATGGTTATTAATACTAAATGCAGCCTGCGAAATTCCTTTGCTTTGAATGTTATGAAAATAGCGGGCAACAATACTATTGTCGTGATGAAAACGAAACGTATTTGTGCGGCTATCATTGCCACCATAAAAGTTTGCCACCAACTGAATATTCTCGTTTGGGCGATAATAATTTGAATTGCCAACACCAAGAAATTTGTTCCAACTATTGTAAGATTGCCAACCATTTAGCAACCATAATTCTGTTCTATATTTTTTTGATGGAAACACTTGAAGCCTTGCTCCCGAAAAATAAAATGGCGTAAATTCACAAACCATTGACCTTTGGTAGCACCAGTTTTCATTGGTGATGTAGCTTTCTAAACCAATATAACTCATAAAAATTCCCATTTCGAAATTTACACCATACCATTTATTAAAATGGTAGCCGGCAGCAGCTTCGCGAATAAATTTTAGGTTTCCGGTGCTTGTATTTCTCCCTCTTGCAACCGTAGCGTCAAGCTCCTGCACAATATTTAGCATATTGCCCGTTTGTAACCAAATACGCCCTATTGTATTTTTATAATTTGTCTCTAATCCAACGCAGGCAAGGTTTAGCGTAAATTCTTTGCTCCGGCCCATTGTTGATGATATGGTGTGCGTATTGTCAATAGGATTGCTAAAATCGTAATTGAAATATGTGTCTAAATAAGCAACACCTGTTACTATTGTTTCTCCCGTTTTTTTATCTGATAAAACAAGTGGAAAATCTGTTTGTCGGTTTTGCCCGTTTATCCAAGTTAAATTCATTCCATCGAAAGGAATTTTGGGTATTGTGTCGGTTGGTGATGCAAAAATTTTGACTCCTAAAAACAATGCAAAAACGAATATATTTCTTTTCATAAAAATTTTTATTCTTCTAATATTTTAGCAACAATTGCACTTGCTACTTTTGGGTCGGCTTTGCTTTTAGATGCCTTCATAATTTCGCCCATAAACAAGCCTATTAAGCCTTTTTTGCCACTTTTATATTCGGCTACTTTCTCCGGAAATTTCGATAATACTTCGCGTGCAATAGCTTCAATATTATCTTGGTTACTGTCTTGCACCCAATTATTTTCTTCGGCAATTTGCATTGGAGTTTTGGTTGGCGCTGCAATAAGCAAAGGAAATATTTGTTGCGCCGCCACTGTAATACTCACTTTATTTTCATCAACCAAAGTTATTAGTTGTGCCAAAATTTGAGGTTTCAAAACAAAATTCTGAATCTCAATTGCATTTTCATTTAAGTAAGAACGCACTGCACCTATCAACCAATTAGTAGCAGTTTTAGCAGATTTTGTGTGTTGTAATAATTCTTCAAAATACAAAGCCGTTTGTTTGTTTTCGGTTATTTGAGTTGCATCGTATTCGCTTAATCCTAGTGTATTAATATACTTTGCAATAAGCTGTTGTGGCAGTGGTGGCAATAGTTTGCGCATTTCATCAACATACTCTTTTGTAACTATTATTGGTTGCAAATCAGGCTCAGGAAAATACCTATAATCGTTAGCATCTTCTTTGCTTCTTAGCAAAAATGTAGTGCCCGTTGTAGCCTCAAAGCTGCGTGTATCTTGGCTTATACGGTTTCCTTTTTCAATTTCATCCACTTGTCTTATCGCTTCAAAATCAATTGCGCGTGCTACGTTTCTTATGCTATTCATATTTTTTACTTCGCACCTATTACCATATTCTGTAGCACCTTTTAGCATCACCGATACATTGGCATCGCAACGCATAGAACCCTCGTCCATGTTGCCATCGCACACTTCTATGTAGCGCAAAACTTTTCTTATTTCGGTAAGATAATTATAAGCTTCAACCGACGAACGCAAATCGGGGTGAGAAACAATTTCTAACAGCGGCACGCCCGCACGGTTAAGGTCAATAAGCGAATCGTAAGCATCTTGGTCATGCATGCTTTTGCCAGCATCTTCCTCCATGTGTATGCGTTGTATTCTAATGGTTTTATCGTTGCCATCAGCATCTTTTATTACTACATAACCATCGGTACAAATAGGAGTTTTATCTTGTGTTATTTGATAGCCTTTTGGTAAATCGGCATAAAAATAATTTTTGCGTGCATATTCATTCAATTCTCTAATGTCGCAATTAAGTGCTAGGCCAAGCTTTACGGCAAACTCAATTACTTTTTTATTGCTCATAGGCAACGTGCCAGGATGCCCCAAAGTAATAGCCGAAATATTTGTGTTGGGCATGGCACCAAACTCATTGCTATCGCTTGAGTAAGCTTTGCTAAATGTAGAAAGCTGTGCGTGTACCTCGAGCCCAATAACTGTTTGGTATTTATCGTAAATAGTAGTTTCCATTATTTTTTATTGAGCCGCGAAAGTAAAAAATATATGCTTAGTAATTTAGCTAAATAAGGCTGATGCAAATTTTAAAATTCCGCAAAATCTAAAACTTATACCTGTATTGTAATTTTATTTCTGAACGCACAGGGCCAGCACTTTCATTGGGTGTACCAACATTTAGGCTTGCTTGGTTCATATAAAAAGTTTGCCCATAACGCACCCAAATTTCCGAACGTTTATTGATGTCGTAATTGAGCATAATATAAAATCTATTTCCACGTCCGTTATAAGATAGAAATGTGTAGGCATAAGGTAAGTCGGTTTCTAACGCATACATGCGGGCTTGGTAGCTATTTACATCAAACAGTGCATAGCGCAAAGTTACAGTTAACGGAAAGCGTTGTTTCTTAAAAACTATGTCTTGAAAAAATAAATATCCGTTAGATTTTTTGCCATCAACTGTTGTAAATGTATTTACATCAACCCTAGTTTTTAAGCGAAACTCAGAGGTTATTGCAAACACGGCATTGAACCTAAAGTAATCTTGATTGGTATTACCAACTGTGGTTATACCGTCAGTAATTGCCGTATAATTAAGTGGTTTTATTCTTTTTCTGTACCTAAAATTTACATCAATTTTTTTTGTGATAGCATAATCTAAAAAGGCAGTAAAATCGGAACCTGATGTGTTGGGTGCGTTTATTTTATATCGTAACCAAGGGAACGTGAATCTATCAAAGTAAGCTGACATTGTTACATTATACAAAGGTTTGTATTGCAAACCCATTAAAAATCCTTTTTCGTTTTGTGCGCCTACCGTTTCGCCAATTGCACGGACATAGACAGCCTGATAATTGCGTTCGTAATTGCGATACAACGCCAAGAAATTTAATTTAGGGTCAAGTGATGCCAATGCACCGCTAATAAATGCTCTTCCGCCAGATTGTGATTGTGCACCCTCTCCAAAAAAGTTTATATTTTTAACTACAAAGTTGTAATCTATACCAACATTATAATTCTTTACTCCTACCAAATCATAACTTCTATAAAGTGCATCAGGTTTGGTTTGGGCCACACTAAAATCCATACCTACGGCGGTTAGGCCAACATTAAAAGTATTTTTTTTGAATTGCACATTACTGCCATATACATTTTCAGTTACCGTATATTTTTTTGAAAGTTCGGATGGAGTACGGTGTAAACCGGCTAATAAAAAAGTTGAGAATCCTTCATCATTCGCAGTTTCTAATGTATCAACACTATACAAAGAAGCATCACGTTTTTTGTGTGAGAAAAATACGGTTGCATTCACATTTTTAATAACATCAATAGTGGCAGCAGCACCTCTCAAATATTGATTTTCATTAAGAGAATTATAAGCACGCAACCCTTTTGCATTTTTTTTATACACTAATAAATCAACCGATTTAGAAAATGCTAAGTCAGTCCAAAAGGTAAGCCCTTGCCCAAATTCAACCCTATAATCGCCTAACGCAAGTGCTTTTATTTTACCAATGTTTTTTACAAAAAAGTATGCTGAATAGTAATCGAATCCTTTTTTTTGCGTGCCTCTAAAAAATTGTTCGCCGGGGTCTTTTTCGCCAGTAATGCCCCACAAAATGCGGTTGTTACTATTAAATTTATATCGTACAAAATGTTTGAAGGCATCACCCACATAATATTTATTTGGGCTGGCATTTCGAACGCTATCACTCACATTGGCAAAACCTGCTTGGCTTTCTATAACGCGCGAAGTTCTCACATCAATAGTGCTTTCGCCATCTTTTAGTATTTGCGCAAAAGATAAGTTGCTAATACTATTTTCTAAATTATCAACATATACAAACGGCATTATTTTTTGAATAGAAATAATATCCCAATTGTCAATGCTTTGTAATTCATAAATATTTAGTAATGCTCCATTTTTTTTGATGTGTGTAAGTAGACTTTTTAATTGCACATCATTTACAAAACTTAGTTCGCGTAGGTTTTCAATGTCGCGGCTATTCAAATTTATAGGGTGCTTTTTGTAAAAGCTATATTGCTCCAGAAGCGTTGTGTAGTCTATATCTTGGTTGTCGGCATTCTCCGAAATGTTTTCAATATTTTGCTCTAAACTATTTTGCTGATTGCCATCTAAAATTACTTGCGCTACATTTTTATTCACAAAAAAAAATGTAGCCACAGCCAATAAAACCAATTTTAAAAATATTCGCATAAAACAAACCTACTATTTTTTTGAAATAATACAATTGTAATGGTTGAATACTAGAATTTGAAAAATACAAACAATGAATTTATTTATTTTTACGGGCATATTAGTTTGAAGTTATTCTCTTTTTTAACTATGTAGAACTTAAATTAAAATTAGGCCATACTAAAATTATTGTGGTGTCAAATTAAGTTTTCCGAAGTAAAAAAGGACATTTATCCGAAACCTTTAAAAGTTTAAAAATCCTTTTACTATTACTATTTTACAACATTCATTTAGGGTTTCCAAATATCTATATTCACACGTTATATTTGTGGCTGTGTTTCGTTACCACTAACTCCTTAAAACAAGGCTCTTACACTTTTCTCTTTTGGGCCTTCGTGCATTTCTATTACATACTCTTTGTCGCTATCAATCAATATGGTTCATATTCGTGTCCTTTAGCTACGATTTTTCATCAATACTTACAATGATAAAATCATGAATTAAACCACGTTTTTCTACTGCACGTTCAACGGAATGTTCCATAACGCTTCGCACTATATATGGGGTAGTTTGAAGTATGTTAGCCAACGTTTTTTGTACACATACTTGCTTTAAAACCTCAATTATTTTCTTGTTAAATAAATGTGAATATACTTTGTTTTTGGGTGCAAAATTAGGCTCTATTACTTTAGGTTTGCCACCTGAATCAATATAACCTAGCAAGCTACATACTATATAACATTGGTATTCAAACCAGCTTAAATGTTGCCATTCACCCTCTGGTGTAGTGTCATATAATTTATAATCAATACTATCTTTTTTATAACGTGTAGGCAGGTATTTTATGTTTAGACGGATAATCTTTTCTGGGTGCTCAACCTTTTCTATTGATACGATGCCAAAATACTTGGTGATGCCTAACAGCTCAGTTAAAAAATCAATCCAAACCTAAGTCTTTTTTTAGTAAGTTTACCACAATAATTTTAGTTATGCCTGAAAATATATCAAAGGTAAATTATTAACTTTTTTACTTCGGTAAAAGCAGAATGAAATTTAGCCACATCAACAAAATAAAATTTAGATGAAACATACATTGGATGCGGAAGGCGAAGGATTAAATCCGCAGGAAAAAGAAGTTGAAAGAGTGTTGCGGCCCTTGAGTTTTGATGATTTTGCAGGACAAGATAAAATTGTAGAAAACCTAAAAATATTTGTGAGTGCCGCCAAAATGCGTGGCGAAGCATTAGACCACACGTTACTACACGGCCCGCCAGGATTGGGCAAAACAACGCTATCATCTATCGTTGCAAATGAATTGGGTGTAAACATTAAAATTACATCAGGCCCAGTGTTAGATAAACCCGGTGACTTGGCTGGTTTACTTACAAATTTAGAAACGAATGATGTATTATTTATTGACGAAATTCACCGCCTGAGCCCAATTGTAGAAGAGTATTTATATAGTGCCATGGAAGATTATCGCATAGATATTATGATTGATAGTGGCCCGAATGCACGTTCGGTGCAAATTACACTTAACCCGTTTACACTCATTGGTGCAACCACACGTTCTGGATTGCTTACATCGCCATTGCGTGCAAGGTTTGGCATAAACTCACGTTTAGAATATTACAATTCTAAATTACTAACGGCCATTGTTATTAGAAGTTCTGATATTTTAAAAGTGCCAATTGCGGAAGAAGCCGCATTTGAAATTGCACGTCGTAGCCGCGGAACGCCGCGTATAGCAAACGCTTTGCTGCGCCGAACAAGAGATTTTGCACAAATAAAAGGCGATGGCACTATTACTATTGAAATTGCACAAATGGCTTTGAATGCACTGAATGTAGATAAAAATGGATTGGATGAAATGGATATTAGAATACTTACTACCTTAATTGATAAATTTAAGGGCGGCCCTGTTGGGCTTAGTACCATTGCTACTGCGGTAAGCGAAGAGAGTGATACAATTGAAGAGGTGTATGAACCATTTTTAATACAAGAAGGTTATTTAATGCGCACCCCACGCGGACGCGAAGCCACTGAACTTGCCTACAAACACTTAGGAAAAGCCAATTATATTAATAGAAATGGGGGCGGGTTGTTTTAGAATATCAAAATAACTTTGCCCTGTCCTAAATAAAATTGGGTAAATAAACGCGTTGATACAAAACTGGATACTTACTTTCAGCCATTTGTTGGTGTTCTTGCCAACAAATATTTTTTTTCCTTCACTTATCATAGGCGGCATAACTAATATTATTGTGGTGCAATTATAAACTTAAAAGTTGCACACGCTTCATTAGCACTCAAAACATAACCACAACTTGTCCCGTTTGTAACAACCTATCGTGTGGACACAAAAATAATATTTTCTTTGTGTTTATATGCAACAAGGAATATTTAGCAATTTTGCCCGACAAGCGTTTATTAAAGCGAGGTAATCATATCATGCGTGATTTATTTACTAAACACGTACACTCTATTCGTCAACTTTTCGCGTGACGATTCTGCCGCCAAAGGCTTTTACCGGTTTCTAAAAAATGAAAGTGTAAGTGAAGACTTGATTATTGATAACATGCGTTTAAACTGTGTAGCAGCCTGCAAAGGCAAAACCG
>Ga0105048_10001264_pt1 | contig 41091 bp, 43 predicted proteins | sample MAT05_FD_78382 | JGI IMG/M metagenome (GOLD analysis project Ga0105048, IMG submission 78382) | Freshwater microbial communities from Lake Fryxell liftoff mats and glacier meltwater in Antarctica - MAT-05 | ecosystem: Environmental > Aquatic > Freshwater > Ice > Liftoff microbial mat | place... | reverse complement strand
ATCTCGATGCTTCGCCGAAGGTACTCGGCCTGGTCTTCGTTGGCGTCGTTTCGCAGGATTCGGATCTGCGAGTCCGCCGGCGGTCGGTTCAGCTGCACGCCAGGCTCGGGCGCTGGAACAACCAGGGCCTCAGGGCCGTCACGGTCAACACCCATTGCCGACGAAATCAGCTTCGCGGTTGATGCCGATTTGGTGGGCTCCTTTTCGGCGTCCAGGTCGTCGATCCCGCTCATCACCAGTCGTCGCTTTGCGCGGGTCAGCGCGACGTGGAAAAGCCGCAGTTCTTCGTCGGCGGCTTCGGCAGCTGACTCCTCGGCCAGACGTGACCAGTCGTATAGATCGAGGTTGGACCCGTCGGGCATCGGCAGCCGCAAACCGAATCCAAGGGTTCCGTCGGCCTGCTCCCCGTTCAGTTGCCCGAGCCAGAACACAGCTTCGGAGCGGGCTTTCCTCTGGCGTCCAAGGTCGGCGACGCAGACCATCTCGAACTCGAGGCCCTTCGACTTGTGGACGGTCATCAACTGGACCGCATCGCCGTCTTCGTCTTCGGTGGCGACGGCGGCCTCGGCATCGAGCCGGGCGCTGATCTCGATCCAGTCGAGGAATCCGCGAAGGTCGCGGCGCTCGGCTGTTTCAAAGTCGGCGGCGAGGCTGGCGACCCGCCTGATGTTCGCCAGGCCGGAACCGCTCGGGTCACGAATCAGGTTGACCAGGTCGTATCCGGTTCCGCGGGTGGCCTCTTCGACCAGGTCACCAAGGCCGATCAACGGTGCCCGCTCTCGCAGGGAAATGACGGCTTCGACGAAACGCCGGGCACGCTGGACATCCACTTCGCTGATTTCCAGATGCAGGTCGCCTCCGGCCAGGCCGACGAGTGAGGGCCAGATCGGGGATCTGCCCCCGGCTTCCGCGCTGAGCACCAGCAGGGCATCGGTGCTCAGGCCGCATGCTGGCCCCGCGAGTGAACCCAGCAGGGAGTCGTCGTCGAGCGGGTTGGCGATTGCGGCGAGCAGGCTCTTCAGGTCAACCCCTTCGCGGGTGTCCCAGAACCCGGTTCCGCCGACGACGTACGGCTTGAGGCCGACCTGCTTCAGGGCTTCGACATACATCCACATCCGCGACTTGGCCCGGAACAGGATGGCGATCTCTCCGGGTTTGACGCCCCGGAAACGAACCGCGTCACTGATGTGCTGGGCAAGGAGCAGAGCCTCTGCCTGGTATTGACCGTCAGTCGCGGGACCATGGTGCTGGTCGGGTTCGACCGCCGGTGACATCGGTCCAAGGTTCTGTCCCAGCCAGCCTTTGGATTCGGTGAAGAGCAGCTCGACTTGATCGCCTTCAGCCTGGTCGGTTTCACGGCCCACCCGGAGTGGAGCGAACTTGTGCCGCTCCGCCTGCTCGCGCGGGTTCAGTCCGTCGGATGCGACATCGTCAAGTTTGCTGCCGACAAGGTTGACCGCACCAATGACCGGTGCCTGCGAACGGAAGTTCGCCGAAAGCGGCAGCACCGTGACCCCGGGATTGTTTCGCCGGGTTCGAAACAGGCGGACGTCGGCATGCCGGAATCCATAGATCGCCTGCATCTCATCGCCGACCGTGAACAGCTTTGTGTTCTCACCACGGAGCTCGTCGATCAGGTTCAACTGGAGCTGGTTCGTGTCCTGGAACTCGTCGACCATGATCTCGTCGAACTGCTCCCGGTAACGCTGTGCCACCGGTTCGTTGTCCCGGAGCAGCCTGAGGGTCACCAGCTGCAGGTCTTCGTAGTCGAGGACCCCTGCTGCCACCTTCCGGGCCGAATATTCCTCGGCGTACATGACGAACAGCCGGGCGAGGCCAGCCAGGTAGGCGGCCCCGAATTCGTTGGCTGCCAGCGCTGAGCGCAGGTCTTTGATCGCTTCCTTCAGCGGACCCAGCTTGTCGGATTTCGACTGCATCCTGTTGCGCTCGAAGGCTTCGAAGGTCAGGCCGTGATGGTCAACCGACTCGAAGAAGTCGATCATCCCCTGGATCTGGGCAACCGTCTTCTTCTGGATCCTCGGAGTAGCGAGTGAATCCCTGGCGACCAGCAGGACCTTGGCTAGAACTTCGGAGATCTCCGGCATTTCCGGTTCGGGCAGCGTCGGGTTGATCTCACCACGGGCACGCAGCTGCCCGTAGGCGTTCGAAACACCGCGGCGAAGGTGGGACGGGGTGAACCTCGCGATCAGTTGCTCTTCCTCTTCTCCCGCCATGAAACGAGAGAGGGCCCGGTCGTAAGCGGACTCTTTGAGCCGGAGCGCCTGGACGTCATCGAGCACAGCGAACGAAGGATCGACGTCGGCCTGGATCGGATGCGACCGGAGGATCCTCGAACAGATCGAGTGGAAGGTCCCGACCCAGGCGGAACCCATCGAGAAGGTCTCGGTGCCCCCGGCTTCCAGGTTATCGTCGCGGCGCTTTCGCACCCGTTCGCGAAGTTCGGTGGCCGCTTTGTCGGTGAAAGTGAAGACCAGGATCCTGGCGGGATCGGGGTTTTCGGAAATAAGCCGGCTGTAACGGTCGACTGTCGTTTTGGTCTTGCCGGTGCCAGCGCCCGCTTCGACCAGGATGTCCTGGTCCGTGCAGGTGACGGCGGCTTCCTGCTCCGGTGTGCGATCGGTGCTCATTCCACATCTCCATCGTCGCTGTTGATCCAGTCCGGCACCGCGGCGTGGGTCAGGTGGTTGGGGCAGGTGTTCGGGTCATGCTCGATCTGGCCGGCCAGCATCTTTCTGACCGCCTCGGTTGACAGTTCGATCGCGTCGGTTATCGCTTCGGCAAATTCCTCTTCGCGGTCATAACGCTGGGCGTTGAGGTCGGCGACATCTTCGGCGAAGCCGGAATCGACGACACCCCGGATCGCGGAAGTGCCACCGGCGATCGGCACATAGAGCCCGGCGGTCGGCTCGACCTTCCAGAGGACCTTGATTGCCTGCATGTAGAGCTGAAGCTGGACTTTCTTCTCCCGCTTGATCTTCGCCCACGCTTTAGCCGAGGATTTTCCGGTCTTGTAGTCAAGGACGATTCCGCGCTGGCCGACGCCTGTTCCGGCGCTGCCGGAAGCGTCGATCCGATCGATCGATCCCCGCAGGCTCCAGCCATCGAATTCGAGGGCAGGCCGGCTGTTTTCGCCCATGCCGAACTTGCCTTCCAGCTCGAGCGGCAGGAATCCGGGGCTTTCACGTTCCGACTCCTGCTTCAGGAAAGCCGAAATCGAGTTCGCGGCCTTTCGGCGAAGGACCCGGTGCGCTGCTGAATCGCTGCCGAGGGAAACACCGGGCTGCTTCGCGATTTCATCGACGATCGACTCGACCTGACCGGTCCATTCGGCGAGGTCTTCGGGCCTTGGCAGGCTGTGGGGATGCCTGCCGTAGATCTCGGCCAGGACACCATGAACCAGGTTGCCGCGGGCCATCGGCTCCGGGTCCGGCCCGAACCGCTTCGGCCTGAGCACCCTTTCGATGAACCACCGGTAGGGGCAGCTCAGGAAAAGTTCGATCGCAGTTGCGCTGAAGGTCGTATTCGAACCAACAAGGGCGAGCGCGGCAGGCAATTCCGGAGCGGCCAGCGTCCGGGTCGAAAGTTCGGTTTTTTCGGCCAGCTCAATTCTGTTTTCCGCCCCGGTGAATTCAGTGTCGCTGAGGTCCAGCGGAAGCCTGTAGGCGCCGCGGGTGTCGGAATCGAAGGTGGAGAGGGTGCGCACCAGTTCGTTGAAGCTCGGGGCGGAGTCAGCCGGGAAGACAACCGCAGAGCTCGGGCGCTCGACCCGTCGCAGCGGCCCCAGCGCGGGATCGAAAAGGTCCTCGATCCCGGCAACGAGCGGTGACGGGTACTCCGCTTTGCCGCTCTCGTCAGCGATCCGGGAAGAAAGCCACAGGCCCTTGGTGGGGACGCTCAGGCAGGAGTAGAAGAGATAGAGCTCCTGAAGTTCGGCGTCCGTGAAGTCGGGCAGACCGATCGTATTCCGGGACTCCAGCGACAGGAATGGCCCGGCCCTCCCGGAGTCGCTGAATGCCCGCTCCTGAAGGCAGACCAGGAACAGATATTCGAACCGCTTGGCCCGCAGGCTGTACGGGCTCGCGATCCGGACCGTATTCCGGGTCGGGATCGCCCAGGTCGTGATGGCGCCGCTTGTCAATGCGTCGGCGAGGTCGCGGGTGCTCACCGGGCCGCTCTGGATCGATTCGAGTTCGGCACAGGTCCGCGAGATTGCGGTAGCGATCTGGGTTTCAGTCGTGACTCCTGAACCCTGGACCGAAGTGAAACCGGACTGAAGGATCGTGTCCGTGATCTTGCCCGATAGTTCTGTGATCAGTTCGGTGACGTTGGCGGGGTTGCCGGCCGTGAGCTCGGACCAGAGGGGCGGGGCGATTCCAGTTACTTCCCTGTAGACCCCGGCGGCTTCGGATGCGGAAGACAACCCTCTCTCGAGAACCGCGGATTCCACTTCGTCGATCTTGTCCTGGTCTTCGCCAACCGGTCCGCGCAGGTAGTTGACGAGGTCTGCCACCGAGCCGCCAGGAGAGACTGCGCGAAGCAGCGAGATGATCGTCTGGCCGGTCGCGGTCTCGGCGGCCGGGGTCTCGCTCTCGAGAGTCACCGCTATCCCGTATTCGTTCAGCAGGTCGCGGAAGGTCGCACCGTTGGTGGCCGGGGACGAGACGCCGATCGCGATCTGTCCCGGACCGGTCCCGGAGGCGACGAGCCGGGCTATTTCAGCGGCGACCGCCTCTGCTTCGCCGCGCCTGCCGGAGGAGCGCATGATGGTTAGGGCGTCACCCGGTACCAATTCGCCGCGCCGTCCCAGGCCGAAATTCCGTTCCAGCTCGAACAGGAGGCGGTCGTGGTCGATCGGATCGGCCGGCCGGTCGGTTGTGAGTCGCACCGTTCCACCGCGTTCCTCCAACCGGCCAAGGAGTTTTTCGGTCACGGCCATGGCCGGATTGCCGACCTCGTGGGTCAAGGCGACAGTCACGTCAGTTTGCGCAGCGAGGCGCTCGAGCAGGTCGAGCTGGGAATTAGTCATATCGTCGAAGCCAGCCACAAAGACCGGCCGGCCCTGCCAGCCATCCAGCTTGATCGTCGTCGCCTCCAGCGCCAGCCCAGGGGCATCGGTCAGTCCCCGGTCGTCGAGCAGCCGCAGGTATTCGCGGTTCACCGCGGCGATCTTCTCCAGGTACGGATTGCCCGATTCGGAGATCTTCTCGTCGAGTGCGTCCGGGGTGATCCTGCCGTTGCGGAATTCATCGATCAGGTCGAGCATCGCGTCGATCAGCCCCGGCTGCCGTTCGACCCGCTCGGAGATGCGCGGCCATCCGGTTTCGATTGCCTGCGCGATCAGGTGCCGCCGCTGGATCCCCGACGCGCTCCTGCCGGGATCCCCGCCGCCGGAAACGATCTCGTTGACCAGATCCTTGAAGTGCATGATGCGGCCGCCGAGGAAGGCCCCATGTTGGCTGGCGAGGCGCCGCTCCCAATCGAAGATATCGTCGATGCCGGGAACGACCAGCACCGGACGGCTTTGAAGGAGTTCAAAGTATTCACGTCGAACCTGTTCGGTTCGTCCTGAATTCGGGGGGCCTTTGATGATCGTCAGCGGCATCGGGTCAGACTAGTGTCCGGGGCGGCGGCCGGAATCTGACGCAAACGCTTTTCCGATCCGCAAAATGCGGTATTAACGAGGCACTTTTTACGTCCTGTGGCGTCTCTATCTTGACGAGTGACCTTATCCCGACCTGAAGGACGGTCCTGCCCATGTCATTCTGCTTCGTCGATCCAGCTGATGCGATTCATGTCATTGCCGATTCCGTCGGTCGTGAAGCCCGTCGCCAGCTCCTGGGCGAAGCTCTGCGTGCATGGGTCGACGAGATCCCGGAAGAGGAGCTCGAGGCCCAGTACGCCCGTGCCCTCGCCGAACTTGACCAGGACGACCTGTCGCTGCTCGCCGCCTGGCACGGCTCAATGGACCTCGGCCAGCCGGTCCCGAATCGCGACTTCCTGATGGGAGCTTTCGGTTCCCTCGGAGAGCACCGCCGTGAAGCCCTCAAGCTGGCCGCCGGTTTTCGCGGGGAAGAAGTCCTCGAAGAAGGCCTCACTGAAGAACTGGCCTTGGAGACGGTGGTCGGCTGGCTCTCACCCGAGCGCCTGATGACCCTGATGAGCGAAGCCACAGAGCTCTACATCTGGGACAGAATCGGTTCCAATAATTAGTCAGCAGTAGCTCATCAGAAAGGGCGCTCAGAGCGCCCTTTTTTATGCCCGCAACCCATTCTGCGTCAACTTTGCGGGCAATATCGTTATTTTGAGGCGCAGAATCGGACCAGGCGAGCCGGACTCGCCAGGAGGAGAAATCATGAAGGTCGCCTACCTGCTGTATCCCGGCTTCACCGCACTCGACATCATCGGCCCCCACGATGTCCTGAACAGCGTGCCCGGCACCGAATCACTCTTCGTCGCCGAAGACGCCGGCCCGGTAAGGAACGAATCGGACACCCTCTCGCTGGTTGCCGACTTCTCACTGGATGAAGTCACTGACCCCGACATCCTGGTTGTGCCCGGCGGCTTCGGCACCCGGACCCTGCTGGACCATGAACCGCTGCTCGAATGGATTCGCGAGGTTCATGAAGGCACCCAGTGGACAACGTCCGTCTGCACCGGTTCCCTGCTCCTGGCCGCCGCCGGACTGCTGGACGGCGCGCCGGCGTCAACCCACTGGCTGGCCCGCGACACACTCGCCGAACTCGGGGCCGTGCCCAGCAAGGAGCGGGTTGTATTCCACGGAAAGATAGTGACTGCGGCCGGTGTATCTTCCGGAATCGACATGGCTCTGCGGCTGGTCCAGAAGATTTACGGTGACGAAGCCGCCCAGGCGATTCAGCTGGGCATCGAATACGACCCGGAGCCGCCCTTCGACGCCGGGTCTCCGGACAAGGCACCAGCCGAGATCCGCGACGCGGTCACCGCCGTTTTCGCTGCCCGGGAGGCAGAGGCCAAGCTCTAGGTGGCGTTGTGAGTTGCCAGCAGCTCGTGGACTTCGGCCCGGGCCTGGGCTGTTTCGCGAAAATGGACCGCGTGGATCCCGAGCTCGCTGGCGGCTTCACAGTTGATCTTCATGTCGTCGATGAATATGCAGGCCTCGGCCGGCAGGTCCACCCGCAAGAGGGTCAGTTCGTAGATTCTCGGATCCGGCTTGCGCAGTCCAACGAAGGCTGAGTCGACCACCTTCTCAAAGAGTTCGTCCACCGGCAGCATCTCGCGCCAGAGCGGTTCCCATTCCTTGACGTTGTTGGTCAGCAGGGCGGCCCGCAGGCCATCACGCAGGACTTCGCGGATGAGGTCGATCATGCCGGTGTTCGGCTGGAGCGTTCCAAAAATCTCGAGGCCGAACTTGCGGATGTCGGGCCGGTGCCCGAGCTCGGGTTCAAGGGCATCAGCGAGCTGGCGGTCGAATTCATCTTCGGTGATCCGGCCGCATTCAAGTTCGAACAGGGGATTTTTACCGGTTGTTTCAGTGGCGTGGCGCATGGCATTTGCAAACGACTGTGGAGCAATGCCGACCTTGTCCTGAAAATTGATGAAGGCTTCGCTCAGTGGAGTGGTAAGGACCCCACCAAAGTCGGAGATGACCATTTCGATCTTGCTCATGCCTGTCCTGTCTTGGGTTTCAGCGTTATTTCCTGCGTTATTTCGTATCGGCCGAGTCCTACGTGGCCATCCAGCGACCAGCGAAAAAGGGCAGTGTTGATCATCGCGCCTGCGACCTTCGCGGTGCAACCGGTAATCACGGAACCGGCCCCATGGAGCGCGGTAATTTCATCGGTGGCCGGCCAAAGTTCCAGGGTGGCGCGGCGCTGTCGACCGGCTTCGTCGAATTCGGTGGAAAGCAGGACTTCGTCGAATTCGACGTATCCGCCGGGATGGGAGATGGCCGCCACCGTCTCTTCGTCGCTGTGGCGCGTAACGCCCGGGGGACGGGTGGAGGTCACGCAGATCAGACCGCCGTCGGCGAGGATGATCGTCAGTTCCCGACGAAGATCGGCCGGAGCCGGCTCGGTGCTGCGGGCGTGCAGCACGCCGGAACAATCGAGTTCGATTGTTTGATCCTGGTCGACGAGGTTGCCGGTCATGCGGGCAAGCCTGGCTTCCCGACGGCCGGTGAGCTCGCCATCAAAGACGATCGGTTCGCCCTCGGAAACGATGGCCAGTTCCAGGGATCCGCGTTCGGTCTCCAGGGTCAGCGGGCCGTCGCTCAGACCGTCGAGCCCGGTTTCCGGGATCGGGGCCGCGGCGATCACGTCGTTGCCGATCATGATCGCGCCGGAGCCGCCGTTCGTCAGGCTGACGAAAAGGCCGGACTCGGGATCGAGGATCTCGATCGAATTGGTTTTCAAGGCTTGGGCTTCGATTCCGGGGAGGGTAGCTGCGGGGCGTCCGACCCGGCGTTCCCATCCGGAAAATCGGTTACGTCGATTGCTTCACCCTCGACGTCGTACCGGGTCTGCCTGCCGCGATAGGCGCCATACCCCTTCGCACCCCAGGTCGTGGTGGTCGCTGCCACTTTGAACCGGCTGGCGAAAAGGAAGAAGAGCACAATCCGGATCACGTAACGGGTCGGGGGGAAAAGCAGCAACAGACCGAGTGTGGTGGTGATGAATCCGGGGATGATCAGGAGGAATGCCCCAGCGGTGATCATCACTCCGTTGAACGCTTCCTTTGCTGGTGGCCGGCGCTCGGCCAGGGCCAGCCGGAAACGATCCCAGTGGGCACGACCACGATGGCGCAGAAACAGGATGCCACTCACGGTCGAAAGGAAGATCAGGCAGAACGTGTAGAACACACCGATCGTCTGGGCCACCAGGACCATCACGAACAGCTCCGCAATCGGCCAGATGACCAGCAGCGCAAGGAAGATGACGAACATGGCACAAGGTTATGTCACCGGCCAGCTAAGCTTTGTCCATGTCTGAAGATCAAAAAACGATGCCTTCCGAAGAGCTCGTCTACGAAGCCCTTGAAGAAGTGATTGATCCCGAGCTGGGACTGGACTTTGTTTCACTCGGCCTCGTCTACGAAGTTGAACTCGAAGCGCCGGACGTTTACGTGACTTTCACCCTGACCACACCCGCATGTCCGATCGGCCCCCAGGTTTCCGAGCAGATGAAGGAATTCGTTGGCAACCTCGACGGTGTGCGCGACGTGCATCCGAAGATGATTTTCGATCCGCCGTGGTCTCCGGAGATGATGACTGAAGACGCGAAGTTCGCTCTCGGCTTCTAGCTTCACCCCGGCTGTAATTCGGCCAATTCACACGCTAGTGCCAAAAAGGGAGTACGTTCGTAAGGCAAGCTTTACCTGCGCTGCCGACTTCTCGCGCGGCCGCCACACCTTTTAGGCGACTTCACGGGCCGTTCTCAGTATTGAGACGCCAACAATATTTGCCCCGATTGACACTGCCTACTGCAGCTATCGGGGAGTGAAAGAGCCAATATGCCTTCGGGCACCTGTGAATCGAGATTGACCGATTCGATTTCGGCTGCGATCGTCGACCTTTACGCCGAGGTCTACGACCACACGCGCACGACGGCGACGACCCACATCAACGGTGACGTGGTGATCTGCATCCTCGAGGACATCCTCAGCGCGGACGAAGACACAAGGATCGCTCAGGGACTTGGTGACGACGTAATCGACGCAAGAGTCGCTTTTCAGAAGGACCAGGAAGATGAGTTCACGGCAGCTGTCGAGCGCCTGACCGGACGTACGGTTACCGCATTCCTCAGCGCCAATCAGACTAGCCCGGGTATCGCCTGCGAAATGTTCTTCCTGGAAGCCAGTCCGGTGGCAGGGAGGACAGGAACATGGTGAAAAAGACCACGGAAGTGTCTGACGAAGTTCTGATGGGTCGCGCGCAGGAGGACGATCGACTGGCGTTCGCGCAGCTCTATGACCGGCATTCCGTTCGAGCCCTTCGAATGACCCGGTCAATATGCCGGGATGTCGGCCGGGCAGAAGATGCCGTACAGGAAGGCTTTCTTGCGGTCTGGCGCAGCCGGATGAAGTTTCGCCCTGAATCGGGAAACTTCAGGAGCTGGTCGATGAAGATGATCCACAACCGTGCCATCGACAGCTATCGCGGGGCAGAGAGGCGCCAGAGCAAAACGGAGGTCCTCGATCGCGAGATAGCCGACGCCAAATCGCCGCAGCCTGAAGCGGCGGCACTCGCTCAGAGCCAGGCGGATTCGCTGCGTCTGGCGCTTGGCCGCTTGCCGCCGGCCCAGGCCGAAGTCATAACCCTCGCATTCTACGGCGGACTCAGCCACTCGGAGATCGCGACTCAGCTGGCTATTCCGCCCGGCACGATCAAAGGACGGATGAGGCTGGGCCTGCAGAAGATGCGCAACGACATCGAGATGGACCGCTAAAGACTCTCCGGGTTCAGCCTGTCGGTGATGTGAACCAGCGTCGCGAGATCATCGGAGCTCAGGCCGCGGATAGCTGCCGGTGGTTCGTTGAGGATCTGCTCAGCTTTGATCGCCATCTTCCGCCCGGCGGGAGTCAGGGTCACCAGTTTGGCGCGCCGGTCCTCTGGGTGGGGCTTTCGTTCGACCAGTCCGCGTTTCTCCAGGTCGTCGACCATCAGGGTGACGTAAGGAGGGTCGGCTGAAAGCTCTTCAGAGAGGGCGCGCAAGGTAAGCGGACCGGGCGCCAGTCGGCGGATGGCACGCACCCGGGCGAAGCTGAGTCCAAGGGCTTCCGAGACGGCCGTCTTGCGGTCGTCGTTCAGCACCATCGCCGAGATTGCCTTCCATGCCTGCCGAGCCTGGTGTTCATCGCCCGGCCCCATCAGGCTGCCTGCTGCGCGATGGGCGCGTTCTGGAGCTTCTCGGCCGTTCGCCTGGCAGTAGAGCGGGCCGCCACAGTGGTCGAAGCGACACCGAGCACGGCGACGGTCGCAGTCAGGGCCGCGATCAGCCACCAGGCCGAATGGCTGGCGGAAGGTAGCTGGCCTGCCATCGAGTCGGTGACTCCGGCGGTGGCCACGGCGCCGACAATTGCCACCCCCAGGGTCTGACCGATCATGCGGCTTGTCGTCGCCACCGCAGCGGCGACCCCGGCCTGACTGGCTGGCATTCCCGACACCGCGGTGTCGGTGATCGGCGGGTTGATCGATCCGAATCCGGCCCCGAATATGCAGTAGGCGAAAAGCAGCCATCCGAGTGGAGTGTCAGCGGAGAGAGTCACGAGCATCAGGCTACCCACAGCCATGGCGGTTCCGCCGATCACCAGGGGCCAGCGGCCACCACGTTGGCCGACAATCCGGCCGGAGATCGGGCTGACCAGGATGGTCATCAACGCCATCGGCAGCAGGCAGAGTCCGGCTTTCACCGCTGACAGGTCACGCGATTCCTGCAGGTAGAGGGTGCTGACGAAGAGGAAGCCGGCGAATGCGGCGAAGGAGATCACGGCAATGACCGTCGCTCCAGCGAACGGCCGCGAGGCGAAGAAGCGCAGGTTGATCAGCGCTTCTTCCCGCCGCATTTCGTACCGGATGAAAGCGACGAGTGTGAGGGCGGCGATCAGACCGCCTCCGATGATCCAGGGGGAGGTCCAGCCCAGGTTGGGGCCTTCGATGATCGAAGAGGTTGTGCTGGCCAGCAGGATGAAAGCGAGCACCTGGCCGACCGGGTCGAATCGTCTCGCTCGCAACGCCCGGCTTTCCGGCACGAACTTCGCCGTGAGCGCGATCGCGGCCAGGCCGATCGGGATGTTGACCAGAAAGATCGCCCGCCAGTTGAGGGTCACCAGCACGCCGCCGAGCACCGGCCCCAGGGCCATGCTCAGCCCGAATACCGCTCCCCAGATGCCGATTGCCTGGGCCCGTTCCCGGGGGTCTTCAAAGGTATTGCGGATGATTGACATCGCGACTGGGTTCAGCATCGAAGCGCCGATTCCCTGGAGCACGCGGGAAGCAATCAGCCAACCGGTGCTGGGGGCGAGGCTGCATCCAAGTGAAGCGAGCGTGAAGACGGCCAGGCCAATCTGGAATATTCGGACCCGGCCGAAACGGTCGGCGGTCGATCCGCTCAGAAGCAGCAGGCTGGCCAGCACCATCGTGTAGGAAACGACGGTCCACTGGAGCCCGGTGACAGAGGCATTCAGGTCGTCCTGGATCGAAGGTAGCGCGATGTTGACGATGGTCGCGTCCATGCCGACGATCAGCAGGCTCATGCAGCAGATGCCCAGAATCAGCCAGCGGCGGCTATCCGGTTTTTCGTTTGCGGTAGGAGAAATACTGCTAGGCATATAACTATTATACATATACAACTACACCGGGACGGACGAGCAAGATTTTCGATGCCGCTTGCTCAAGGCTCTTGCGGTAGACGCAATGTCCGGATAGCTTGGAAACAGCGGACTGCCGATAGCTGGCGATCCTGATGGGGGAACACGATGAAACGGGCGTGGCTTATCGACGAAACGCAAGCAGGATGTCAATCCGAAGCGACCGGCAACGCACCGAGGGATGAACGGGTCCTGATCGTCGACGGCGAAAGCCGGATGCGGCAATTCATGAGCGCGGCGCTCGAGGACGCCGGTTTCGGTTGCGTCACCGCGGAAAGCGTTGACGATGCCCAGGTAATTCTCGCCGATCAAGACTTCGATCTGGTGGTGTGTGCCCTGAACATGCCGGAAAAGAGTGGTTTGGTGCTGGTCCATGAGGTCCAATCCGGGCCTTCGAAAGTGCCGATGCTCATTGTCACCCGTGACGACAATCCGGCGATGGCACGCCGGGCTGCATTGCTCGGCGCCAACGGATATCTCGTCGAGCCATTCAGCGCTAATGAACTTCGGATCAATGTCGACCAGGCCTTCGAGGAGGGTCAACGACGTTCGCGTTCATCTGCCATCGAGCAGCAGCAGGAACTGAAGATCCGCGATGTGCGGGCCGCAGTTCGAGAGCTGGAGCGACTGAACCGTGATTCGGACCGGCAGGCGGCCGACCTGTTGCTGCCGCTTAGCGAAGCGGTCGGTCAGCGCGACCTCAAGACCGGCGCTCACATCCGCCGAATCGGCGAATTCTCGGCGATCCTGGCCAGGAGGCTTGGGATGTCCCCGGCCCAGGTGGAATCGATGAGGCTGGCGGCGCCAATGCACGATGTCGGCAAGGTGGCGGTTCCCGATTCGATCCTGCTGAAGTCGGGTCCACTCGATCCCGAGGAGCGTGAACTGATGCACCTTCACGCTGAGATCGGCCACGACATTCTCGCCGGTTCCGGATCGCCGCTGCTTGACCTTGCATCTGAGATCGCGTTCACTCATCATGAAAGGTTCGGTGGTGGCGGTTACCCCCGCGGCCTGCGTGGGAGCGAGATTCCTGTCACCGGAAGGATCGTTGCGATAGTCGATGTTTTCGACGCACTGACCAGCGACCGTTCCTACCGTGACGCAATGCCCCTGAAGGAAGCCCTTGCGATCATGCGGGATGGTCGAGGGACCCGCTTTGATCCGGAATTTCTCGATCAGTTCCTGGATGGCCTCGATGAATTCACTTCGATCGGGGTGGAATTTGCGGATTCAGGGGAGTTCGAAGTTCCGGTGCGGAAACCACGGGCTGATCGCCGCCCCGATCTTTCGGCCACCAGAGGCCTGCCCGATGAACCGATGACGACGTCTGATCGCGAGCGGGCTTATCTCCAGTCGATGCTCTCGGGGGACAGCCACGAAGCCGAAGCGATCGCCTTCGACGGTCTGGCCGCAGGCATGAGCATCGTGTCCTTGTACGCCGAGGTGGTGGCGCCCGCCCTCTGGCAGGTCGGGGAGCGCTGGAGAAACGGCTCTTTGACGATTGCCGACGAGCATCTCGCGACTGCCATCACTGAACGGATGATGACGCGAGTTGTTGATTCGGTCGCTCCGGTTTCTTCTTCGGTGCGAGGCGTGGTGATGCTTGCCGCCCCGGAGAGCCAGCACCATTCCCTGGGTTTGAGAATGGTGGGAGACGTTCTGCACCTCGCCGGATTTCGGGTTGACTTCCTGGGCGCGGACGTTCCAGAAGACGCGCTCCTCAAGGCGATCGATTCACACAGACCCGACCTGGTCGGACTTTCCTGCACGATCGACTTCGGCGACGAGCGACTCAAATCGGTCGTTGCTGCGATCAGCCAGAGGTTTGCGGATTTGCCGGTGATGGTCGGCGGGCAGGCGGCAGATCCGGACAGCTGGTCAGAGAGCGGGGTGCCGATTTTCAGTGACCTCCGCGGCGCGTCCGCCCACGCCGAAGCGTTGGTGCCGCCCAGGACAGGCGCCTAGTCGGCGCGCAGCAACTCGTCGAGGGCGTCGTTCAGGCCCTCGGAGATCAGCTTGATGTCCGGCATCGCGTCGTAATCACCGAGCAGGCCGAAGTTGACCTGGCCGTTGTAGCTCATGACCCCGATTGCCAGGGCGTGGTTCTTGGCCAGGAAAGCGACCGGGAAAGTCTCCTGAAGCTTCCGGCCAAGTACGTAAAGCGGGATCTGCGGACCGGGCACGTTGGTGACCAGCAGGTTGAACAGCCGGGTTGAGAAGGTGAGGCGCGCGGCCTGCGCAAGCAGGGTGGGTGGCGCGAAGTCGTTGAGGCGGGCGATAACTTCGGCACCCAGTGCCTGTTTCGACTGTTTCAGTCCGTCCATCGCGGCACTGACGATTTCCAGCCGCTTGACCGGGTCGGGTTCGTAAACCGGCAGCGGCGCCCTCATGGTTGCCAGCTTGTTGCCGAGTTGGCCGCGTTCGTCTTCGGCCCGGATCGAGACCGGGACCATGGCCCTGAGCTCAAGACCCTCGGTTTCGACGCCACGGTTGATCAGCCAGTTACGGACCGAGCCGGCCACCACGGCCAGGACCACGTCGTTGACCGTTGTGTCGTGGGCGTTCTTGATCCGGCGGAAATCGGAGAAGTCGGCGCGGGCCCAGGCGATGCGGCGGTGCGGGCCGATCTCGGTGTTGAGCGGCACATCCGGTGCCGGGTCGGCGAAAGCACGGGCCACTTCGGATACACCTTCGGCGCCATCACCAATCCGGTCGACAACCGATTCCGGGCGACGCACCGCGTTGATCGCGCTTTCGGTCAGGCGCAGTGGGGTAGAGGCGAGGTCGGTGACGCTCTGGCGCAGCAGGCTGAGGTTCGAAGGCTCGGGGCGTGGCTTCCATTCTTCGGTCGGGGCCTGGGGCTCGGGGTCCGGGGTCACGTCGAAGAGCACGGTGCCAATGTCAACCCCGGAAACACCGTCGATCATCGCGTGGTGGCTCTTGATCAGGATCGCGAAACGGTCGTCCTGGAGTTCCTGGACCAGCCACATCTCCCAGAGCGGTTTGGTCCGGTCCAGCGACTGGGAAAAGATCCGATTGGCAAGGGCGATGAGTTCGTTGTCGGAGCCGGGCGATGGCAGCGCCGTGTGACGCATGTGGAAAGAAAGATTGAATCCGGTGTCATCGGCCCAGAGCGGCCGGCCGGCTTCCAGCGGTGGCCTGACCAGCTTCTGCCGGTAGCGCGGCACATAGGGCAGGCGGGACTCGACGTGGGCGACGAATTCTTCATAGGAGGGGGGCGGACCTTCGAAGATCAGGACCGCACCGATATGCATGTGGCTGTTCTCGTTCTCGTTGCTGAGAAACGATGCATCCACTGCTGTCAAGCGGTCCAGATGGTTTGTCATTGGTTCCATGAATATCCCTTTGGTGCTGATTCCAGCTGCGAATTCCGTCGGCATCCTGCGACAGGTACCCTGTGTGCATGTCTTCTGAAGCAACAAGCAGTCCTGAACGAGTGATCCTAGCCGCGCCGCGAGGCTATTGCGCCGGCGTTGATCGTGCGGTCCAGACTGTCGAACGCGCCCTTGACATGCATGGTGCCCCGATTTATGTGCGCAAGGAAATCGTCCACAACAAACATGTGGTCGAGCAGCTCTCCGAGCGTGGTGCGATCTTCGTTGAAGAAGAAACCGAGGTCCCCGAGGGCGAGATGGTTGTCTTCAGCGCCCACGGCGTGTCGCCGGCGGTCCATGAACGTTCCAAGGCCCGCAACCTTCAGACGATCGACGCGACCTGCCCGTTGGTGACCAAGGTCCACGTCGAAGCCCGCAGGTTCGCGGCCGACGGCTACACGATCGTCATGGTCGGCCACGCCGGCCACGAAGAGGTGGAAGGCACCATGGGCGAAGCCCCCGACAGCATCGTTCTGGTCCAGACGGTCGAAGAAGTGGACGAGCTTGAGCTCGACGATCCGGACCACGTCGCCCTGATCACGCAGACCACACTTTCGGTTGATGAAACCGCAGAGATCATTGCCCGCCTCCGTGAACGTTTCCCCGGAATCGTCACCGCCAAGGGCGAAGACATCTGTTACGCCACGACCAACCGTCAGATCGCGGTGAAGCAGCTCGCCAAGCAGTGCGATCTGGTCCTGGTCATCGGCTCGACCAACTCCTCGAACTCGAACCGCCTGGTCGAGGTCGCACGGGAATACGGCTCCGAATCGTTCCTGGTGGACAACCACACCCAGGTCAAGGAAGAATGGCTGGAAGGCGTGAAGATCGTCGGCATCACTTCTGGCGCCAGCGCCCCGGAAGAGCTGGTCGATGACGTCGTCCAGCTGTTCAGGGACCGCGGTGTGGACGATGTTTCCGAACTGCGCACGGTCGATGAGAACGTGCGTTTCATGCTGCCGAAGGAGATCCGCAACGGTCTCCCGATGGTCCCCAGCAACTGAGCTGAGTAACGCCCGGCCTACTGGATGGTCGAAGGCGAGAAGCTGACCGACCAGATTTCCGGATCGCCATCGAGGGCGATCTCGATCCGGTGGCTGCCGTGCTTTTCATGCTCGGCAAGGGTGTAAAGGCCGGGCCCGTCGACTTCAACCGGCGCGATCGGCTCGCCGTCCAGGGTAAGGACCAGCGTGCCTTTCCCGGAAGCCGTGGTGTGGACCCCGCCGCCTTCATATTCGACATCGAAGGCACCGCCGTCTTCGACCCGGGTCCAGGGACGCCCTTCGACCGGGATCAGTTCGGCCCCGGGGGCGACCACTTCGATCCCTTCGGCATCGGTGGGACGAATCGGTGCCATCGGCTCGGGAAAGTTCGGCTCGGCGCTGGGACCCAGCAGCTGTTCCTGGATCGCCTCTTCGGTTGATTTGTAGTCACCTTCACCAAACTGGAACCATTTGAGCAGGCCACCGCGGCCCCAGAGGAACAGGCTGGGCCAGCCTTCGCAGCCGTACATGTGCCAGAGGGCCATCTGTTCGTCGATCATCACCGGGAACTCGACCCCGAGACGCTCGAGCCCGGCTTCGACCACTGCCGGGTCGGCCCCGAATTCGAACCGTGCCGCCTGCACACCGATCACACTCAGACCTTCGTCCCGGTAGCGCCGGTCCCACTCATTCACGTAAGGCAGGGTGCGCACGCTGTTCAGCTGGCTGAAGTCGAAGAAGTGGACCAGCACCGGGCCTTTTGCGGCGAGCGGCGCCATCTTGCCCGGCTGTTTGCCGATCCAGGTGGCCATGGGCGGCAGATGCGGCGCGGCTATGTCGTTTCTGAGTGGGAGGATGGGCGGATTCTAAAGTCTGGCGCAGGCCCCGGCATCTCCCGGCAAGCGAGCATTGCTGTCGTCCGACGGTCGGTATGATCAAGGTCCCGTCATCCTGGACTAGGAGCTGCTGTGAATACCAATCTGTGGGATCGAATCGAAGAGGCCCGTGCCGAGTGGAACGTTCTCGAGCACCCCTTTTACCAGCGCTGGTCAGCCGGTGAGTTGACTCGCGAAGAACTGGCCGACTATTCGGGCCAGTACCGCTACGCAACTGAAGCGATCGCCCGCATGGGTTCCGACATTGCCGCTGCAGCGCCGGTTACCGAGCGCGCCGGACTCGAAGCTCACGCCCGCGAAGAAGCCGAGCACGTCGCGATGTGGGACGGATTCGTGAACGAAGTCGGCGGCACCGTCGGCGCCGAGCCGAACGCCGAGACCCTCGAATGCGTCGAAGCCTGGACCAGGCTCGACGGCTTCGGACGCCAGCTCGCCCGCATGTACGCCGTTGAGAGTGGTCAGCCTGCGATCTCGAAGACCAAGACCGAAGGCCTCGCCGCTCACTACGACATCAATGACGGTCCCGGCAACAGGTACTTCACGGTCCACGAGACCATGGACGTGCACCACGCCGAAGAGGGACGCAAGCTGATCGAGCGTCACATGAACGACTTCAGTGAAGACGAGATGGTTGCTGCCGCCGAAGAGGCCTTCAAGGCCAACTGGCGTCTGCTCGACGGAGTCAGCCCGTCCTGCTAGAGCTTCCGCTCGCTCATGTCCTCGCCGCCGGCGAGGACATTCCGATACCGGCGTGGCTTTTCGCATGGGGAGCCTCGGTAGTACTGATTGTTTCGTTTTTCGCTCTGTCAGCGGGCTGGCGCCGGGCCCGCTACGAGGGTGACACCTGGCATCCGATCGCGCCACGCTTCGGCGCGATGGTCGGATCGCTACCGGTTCGTATCCTCACCGGGGCTTTCGGGCTTTTCCTGCTGGGCGTCGCGATCTATGCCGGCCTCGAAGGCACGGAAGCTCCGGATCGCAACATTGCGCTGACCCTGATTTTTGTCACCGCGTGGCTTGGTTTCCCGCTGCTTGGAGTTCTGATCGGCAACGTCTGGCCGGCTTTCAACCCCTGGAATGCCATCGCCGCGCCGATCGGCTGGGCCTGGAGAAAAACCACCGGCAAAGAGCCAACCCATTTCGCCTATCCCGACTGGCTGGGCCGCTGGCCGGCCGCGATCGGTCTGGTTGCGTTCGTCTGGATGGAACTGGTCTACGGCGAAGGCAACGGCGTGTCCGTAGGGGTGACACCCGATGCTGTGGCCCGGGCCGCGATCGCCTATTCGATCTACACCCTGGGTCTGACCGCAGCTTTCGGGCGCGATGTCTGGTTCCGTAACGGGGAGACTTTCTCGGTCTACTTCGGCATGTTCGGCTCGATTGGCAAGCTCCAGTTCCGGGACGGCGTGCTTGGCGCGAGACGATTCCTTGCCGGTTCAACCACCTGGGTGGCCGGCGCCGGTTCGGTCGCAGTCATCATCGCTTCGATTGGCACCACGACTTTCGATGGCGCCCAGGAGGGTGTCTTCAAGAACGGAATCGAGTGGTGGCTGGAGCGGCTGAGTGATCTCGGCCTTGGCGCCACAGTATCGACCCGCCTGGCCAGCACGACTTTCATGGCGATCAGCATTGCGATCGTCACCCTGGTCTATCTGCTCGGGGTGAGGGGGATGGGCACCGTTCCCGGTGCCCCCGACCGTCAGAAGCTGTGGCGGGGTTTCGGCCACGCCCTGATCCCGATCGCTTTCGCTTACCTGTTGGCTCACTACTTCAGCCTGTTCTTCTTCCAGGAGCAGGCCCAGTTCACCTATCTGCTCTCCGATCCGCTCGGAACCGGAACCACTGACCTTTTCGGGACGGCCGGTTACGGGGTGGACTACAACGCGATCAGCACCGAGCTGGTCTGGTACGTCCAGGTGGCAACCCTCGTTGCCGGCCACGTCGCCGGCCTGGTCCTGGCCCACGATCGGGCGATCACTTACTGGGGGGACTATCGAAAGGCAGCCCGAAGCCAGTACTGGATGCTTGCGGTGATGGTCGCCTTCACCTGCTTCGGCCTCTTCCTGCTTTCAGTTTCGAACGCCTGAATACTCGGCCTGATCTCGTTAGGATGCAGGCATGGAGGATCTACGAATGTTCAAGAAGGCCATGGGACTGTTCGTCGGGTTGACGGCCGTTGTGCTGGCCGGCCTTTCGCTGAGCCCGGTTGCTCATGCGGGTGATTCACTCAAAGTGGGTGAAGCACGCAAGGCGACTGCCGCGAAGATGGTCCGGATCTCCGAGACGTATGGATACGACGGCTTCGACATTTCGAAGTGCTCGAAGAGCGGCCGGATGAAAGCTATCTGCGTCGTCGAGGCCCAAGCGGGAAGCAAGGCGGAGATCGGCGACTGCCGGCTGGTCTGGGCCGTCAGGAAAGCTGGCAAACGCACGAAAGTGACCCTGGGCAGGAAGTACTGCGCAGACCTTCCTTCGCCTTACTTGCCGCCTGAGGCACCGAAGGAAATCGATCCTGACAATCCGTCCCAGCAAGGACCCGGTCCCAAGTATTGCCCGGGCACCGTCGGCAGCACCTGGAATGCGAAGGCGGACTTCGTCGGCAAAACGGTTCAGGAGGCCACGCCGATCGCAGCCGGAAATGGCTGTTCCGTTCGAGTCGTGAAGAAGGACGGCGAAAGCCTGATCATCACCATGGACTTCTCCTTCAACCGTATTAACGTGGAAGTGGAAGGCCCGGACGAACTCATAACTGCAATCAACGGCATCTACTGACGTATCAGGTTATCCGCTCTCGCGGAGATAACCTGGCCGTTATGACGCATGTACGGACGTTGAAGGTGTGAATAGCCGCAGGTACGTATTCGCGTTCTGGTAAGTTCAACCGATGGCGGGAACGGAATTCAGGGTTGGAGACGCCGCGGCACTTCTCGGGGTAAGCGATGACACGATTCGCCGCTGGGCTGCCGACGGACGCCTGACACTTCGCGAAGGCGAAGGTGGCGTCAAAGTCGTTGATGGAAAAGAACTTGCCGGACTGGCCGTTGAAACTGCCGCTGAAAGTGGCCCCGATGGAACCGCCACCTACTCTGCTCGGAACCGGATGCGCGGCATCGTCACCGGTGTCAAGAAAGATGGCGTCATGGCCCAGGTGGACATCCAGGCTGGTCCCTTCAGGTTGGTTTCACTGATCAGCGCCGAAGCGGTCGATGACCTCGAACTTGAAGTGGGCAAAGCAGTGGTGGCCACGGCCAAGGCAACCAACGTCGGGGTGGAGCTTGTCTCGAGCATTCGCTGACGGACGGTTTTGGCGCTTGGCAAAATGCTCATTCGCTTCAATCGCGGTGACCATCCTCCTGGGGTTCGGACTGGTCGCGTGTGGTGACGGCAGCAACTCCGGCGAATCGGCTTCGGGAAATGTGACCGTCTTTGCCGCCGCTTCCCTGACCGAAGCTTTCACCGAACTCGTCACCGTTTACGAAGATCAGCACGAAGGATCGAAGGTGACCTTCAGCTTCGCCGGCTCCTCCGACCTTGCCGCGCAGATCAACTCGGGTGCGCCGGCTGATGTTTTCGCTTCCGCGGACGAACCCAACATGCAGCTGGTGGTCGACGAAGGCGGGGTGGAAGGCGAACCGGTGAACTTCGTCAGCAACGTGCTCGAGATCGCTATGCCGAAAGGGAACCCGGGCGGTTTAGAGGATCTTTTGGATCTCGCCCGGAAGGACCTGAAAGTCGCGATCTGCGCGCCGGAAGTCCCTTGCGGCGCTGCTGCCACGACGCTTTTCGAAGAGACCGGGGTGGACGGTTCCATCGACACCTTCGAGCCCGACGTGAAGTCGGTCCTGACCAAGGTTGAACTGGGCGAAGTTGACGCCGGCCTCGTTTACCACTCAGACGTTGTCGCGGCTGGAGACAGGATCGATTCGATCGTGATTCCGGAAGCCGTGAAAGCGATCAACACGTATCCCATCGCCCTCCTGGCCGAAGGTAAAAACCAGGATGGCGGCCAGGCTTTCATCGACCTTGTCCTGCGTGACGCCGGCCAGGCCGAACTCAGGAAGGCGGGATTCCGGGGTCCCTGATCCGGAATCCGACCAGGTGAATACCTCCGGCCAGTCACGGCCACCCGGTGCCCTCCTCCTGCCAGCAGCACTGGGGGTGTGCTTTCTCGCCCTGCCGCTTCTGGCTCTCCTGATCCGTGTTCCGTGGGGATCACTTTCGGAAATCCTCTCCCGTGAGGAGACCCTTCAGGCACTTGGACTGTCGCTCGGCACCGCCGCCACGGCGACCGTCATCTGCATGATCATCGGGGTGCCGCTGGCCTGGTGGCTGGTGTGGCTGTCGGAGCGGCCCAGGGACCTGGCCTACCGGATCCTCCGTGCCCTCGTTCTGGTTCCACTTGTCCTGCCACCAGTGGTCGGTGGTGTTGCACTGCTGCTTCTGCTTGGCCGAAAAGGCGTGCTCGGCGGACCGGCCTATGACCTCACCGGGTTCTCGCTTCCGTTCACGACCAGCGCGGTCGTGATCGCGCAGGCTTTCGTTGCGCTGCCATTCCTGGTGCTCTCGGTCGAAGGTGCGTTGCGGCTGGTTGACCGCAGCATCGAAGAAGTGGCTTTCGACTTGGGAGCGAATCCCTGGGTGGCCATGACCAGGGTGACCCTGCCCATCCTGCGGCCGGCAATCGCGGCCGGGGCGGTTCTCAGTTTTGCCCGGGCGCTGGGGGAGTTCGGGGCGACGATCACTTTTGCGGGAAACCTGCCGGGGGTGACCCGCACGATGCCGATCGCGACCTACACAACGATGCAGTCAGACCCGGACGCGGCGATAACCCTCTCGGTGATCATGCTCTCGGTGTCGGTGATCATCCTGGTATCCCTCCGCGGCCGCTGGGCGAAAGGTGTCTTCTCGTGAGCTTCCGGCGTTTCAGTCGCAGCCTGAAGGCGGGGGCAATTCCGGCGGCTATCGCGACGCCCGTGGCCACTCCGGCGCCCAGCTGTGCCCGGCTGACTTCCTGGTCCTTGACCAGTTTCTTCAGGCCAAGAACTCCGACCGGCAGCAAAGCCAGGGCCCCGGTCACTACCCCCGGATCGTAAGCCCGGTTGCGAATCGCCCAGCCGATATGAAGTCCGGCATTTCCAATGTGGCTGACGTAGAGGGCGGTCAGCGGTACAGCGACACCGGTGCCGCCCAACGCTGTCAGCGAAAGGCCCCAGCCGAAACCGACGTTGATCAGGAAACCGGCTCGGCGGTCGATCGGGAACTCCGGGTCGTCGCTGCCAAGGACCGTCCGGTTGATCCAGGGCAGGAAACCTCCCGGCCAGACCCATTCTTCAGTCTGGTGGGCGAGCAAAACGGCGAGTGGCCGCAGCGCCGGGTTCTGGACTGAAAGGGCAGCGACCGGGACCAGGGCAGCGCCGCCGATCAACGGCCACCTGCCATGGGTTTCCGGAAGGCTCAAACGGCCCTAAAGGATCTCGGCGAGCCGTTCCTGGATCTTTTCGGTGACCGCGTCACGGACCGGGCCTTCGGCGATCCGCTCGACCAGGGCTTCGAGGAAACCCTCGACCACCAGGGTCTTGGCGTGTTCGTCGTCGAGTCCCCTCGAGTTGAGGTAGAAGAGCTGGTCCTTGTCCACCTGGGCGATCGCTGATGCGTGGGTGCAGGCGACATCGTCGGCCAGGATCTCCAGACCGGGAATCGCATCGGCATGCGCGGTTGTGGAGAGCAGCATGTTGCGGCAGTCCTGGAAAGCATCGGTGCGCTGGGCACCTTCATCGACCTTGATCATCCCGCGCCAGATGGCGGAGGAATCGTCGGTCAGGACCCCGCGGAAAGCGAGGTTGGAGAAGGTGTCGACTGCGGCGTGCTCCTGCAGCGTGTCGTAATCGATGTGCTGCCTGTTGCCGCTGGCGTAACCGCCGGTGACCCGGGCCGAAGAACCCTGGCCGGCCAGGTTGGTGGTCATGCGCACCTTGCCGCTGCCGCCACCGAAACCGAGGGCGGTCCAGTCGAGGGTGCCGTCCCGCTCCACCTGGGACCGCTGCGACGAGAAGAGCCAGGCTTTCTCGGAGAGGTCCTGCGTCGCGATGTAATCGAGGTTGGCGTTCTGCCCGACCGCGAGCTCGACCACGGTGTTCAGCATCGCGTTGGTGTCATCGGAGGCAGAAACGTAGTTCTCCCAGACTTCAGCCTGGGCGCCTTCTTCGAGCACGACAAGAGTGCGCCAGTTGACGGAGCTGCCTTCGGTGTCGAGGTTCAGCTGGATCCTGATCGGCTCTTCGCAGACCACGTTGCGCGGGACGTAAACGAGAACGCCGTCAGTCCAGTCGACCTCGTTGCGGGCCACGAAGAATTCCTCCGCGGGTACCAACGATCCGAGGTGCCGGTTGATCAGTTCGGAGTGCTCGCCGACTGCATCGGCCAGCGGCATCACGACCACGTCGTCGCTGCCACCCGTGATCTCCACCTCGGCCGAAGCCGTTTCGTATGAATCGAGCTTCAGCTTGCGGAGGGGTGTGAACTCCCAGCCCTTGGTCTTCCTGTCGGGCAGCGGCAGGCTTTCAACCAGCTCGGCACCCTTCTGGCGTCGCTCGGCCAGCCAGCCTGGCTCGGAAATGGTCGCGTTAGCCAATGCTTCCCTCCATCTGCAGCTCGATCAGGCGGTTCAGTTCCACCGCGTACTCCATCGGCAGTTCCTTGGTGACCGGTTCGATGAAGCCGTTGACGATCATCTTCGAGGCATCTTCTTCGCTGAGGCCGCGGCACTGCAGGTAGAAAAGCATGTCGTCACCGACCTTGGAGACGGTGGCTTCGTGACCCATGTCGGCGTCTGACTCGTCGATGCGGATCGTCGGGTAAGTGTCCGACTCCGACTTGTCGTCGAGCAGCAGGGCGTCACAGACGACCTTGGACTTGGTGCCGGTGGCGCCGTTCGCGACCTCGAGCAAACCGCGGTATGTGGAGCGTCCGCCATCCTTCGAGATCGACTTCGAAAAGACCGATGAAGTCGTATCCGGGGCGGCGTGAATGATCTTCGCGCCGGCATCCTGATGCTGGCCTTCGCCGGCGAATGCGATCGAGAGGACTTCGCCATGGGCGCCTTTGCCGGTCAGGTAGATCGCCGGGTATTTCATGGTGACCTTCGAGCCGAGGTTGCAGTCGACCCATTCCATGGTGGCGCGCTCTTCGGCGATCGCCCGCTTGGTGACCAGGTTGAACACGTTCTGCGACCAGTTCTGGACGGTCGTGTAACGAACCTTGGCATCAGGCTTTGCGACGATTTCGACCACCGCGGAGTGGAGCGAGTCCGAGGAATAGACCGGGGCGGTGCAGCCCTCGATGTAATGGACCTCGGAGCCCTCTTCGGCGATGATCAGGGTGCGTTCGAACTGGCCCATGTTCTCGGTGTTGATCCGGAAGTAGGCCTGGAGCGGCATTTCGACCTTGACGCCCTTGGGCACGTAGACGAAGGAGCCACCCGACCAGACGGCCGAGTTCAGCGCGGCCAGCTTGTTGTCGGCCGGCGGGATGATGGTCGCCCAGTATTCCCGCAGCAGGTCTTCGTGCTCACGCAGCGCGGTGTCCATGTCAGTGAAGATCACGCCCTGGGCTTCGAGCTTCTCGTTGACCTGGTGGTAGACGACTTCGGATTCATACTGGGCACCGACGCCGGACAGGAACTTGCGCTCGGCTTCGGGGATGCCGAGGCGGTCGAAAGTGTTCTTGATGTCTTCGGGGACCTCGGACCAGTCACGGCTGTTCTTCTCGGAGGCACGGACGAAGTAATGGATGTCGTCGAAGTCGATCTGGTCGAGGTCGGCGCCCCACTGCGGAGTCGGTTTGTCCAGGAAGGTCTGATACGCCTTCAGGCGGAACTCGCGCATCCAGGCGGGCTCCTTCTTGTAATCGGAGATCGACTCGACGATCTCGCGGTTCAGTCCCTTGGGGGCCTTGTAGGCGTAGCCCGCTTCGGAATCACTGAAGCCGAACTTCTCTTTGTAGTCGGAGTTGATTCCTTCGACTGCTTTTTTCTCGGCGATTGCTTCAGCTGTTGCCATGGTCAAACCTCCAATGTGATGGTCTCGTCGGTGATCCCGACTGGAAAAGTGCGTACCGGCTCGAATGCCGGCAAAGTCTTGGGCTTACCGGTGCGAAGATCGAACAGCGATCCGTGGCGCGGGCATTCGACCGTGCAGTCGGCCGGAAACCATTCACCCTCCGCCAGGGGACCGTCGTCATGCGAGCAGCGGTCTTCGATCGCAAAGTACTCGCCACCGGCGTTGAACACGGCGATCGGCTCACCATCGTGCTCGATGATGATCTTGTCGCCAGGCGCCAGTTCGGAGACGGGGCAAACGGGAATGGTTGTGGTCTCTTCAGTACTCATATTAAGTGACATTCGCTGCTTAAGCCGAGTTTCGCACTAGGAATTAGATTCTAGCCGTTCGGGCCCATCGGCACTCACGTTTAGGGCCACCTAATGCGGAAAATCGGGCCATGCTGCGGAAAACTACGGACCAGGCAGCTGAGGTCAGATCTCGTCGGCACGCGAAGGGTCGCCGTCGGCGCCTTCGTCGTCCCAGTCGGCAACCTTGCCGAGTCCGGCACCTTTGACCACTTTGAGTCCAAGCAGAGCGCATTTCATTCGGGTCGCGGAGATGTCGATGCCGAGCAGTTCGAGCACGAACTCTTTCGGCAACATGATCAGTTCGTCCTGAGTTTTGCCGATCAGCTCATCGGTGAGCATCGAGGTGGCAGCGGTCGAGATCGCACAGCCGGATCCGTCGAACATGATCTCCGAGACCTTGCCGTCATCATCGAGGTTGATCGTGACGTGCTGCTCGTCGCCGCAGAAAGGATTCGTATCTTCGAACTCGAGATCGGGGTCTTCGAGCGCGCCGAAGTTCTGTGGCCGTTTGTAGTGCTCGAGGATCTGTTCGCGGTATAGCTCTTCCATCTCTTCTGAGCGTAGCTGAACGGATTTTCCGGCAACTTGCCATGCTAGTCGGGGATGAGTGAATACCGAAAGGCCCCCGGGCCCGTCGCTGTGCCGTTCGAAACCTTCGATGAAGAGTCGATCTCAAACTACGACGGCAAGCTGGCGGTGGCCCGCAACCTTGCCGAACAGGCCGAATCCGGGCAGACGATCGGTGCCGGCTCGGGCAGCACTTCTTTCCTGGCGATTCACGCGATCGCCGAAAGGGTGGCTGCCGGGCAGATCGTCAACGTGATCCTGATTCCGACCTCGATCGAGGTCCAGTTGACCATCGCCAACCTCGGTTTGCGAGTCGGCGATCTTGCTTCCGGCGCTCCGGCCTGGCTGTTCGACGGGGCCGATGAAGTCGACCCCGGCCACAACCTGATCAAGGGGCGGGGCGGTGCACTCTTCCGCGAGAAGATGCTCTTCTGCTCGGCCGCTGACCGCCGGGTGATCGTCGATGAGTCGAAGCGGGTCGAGCGGCTCGGCTCGAAGTTTCCGGTGCCGATTGAGGTCGTGCCGGTGGCGTTGCCGGTGGTACTGCCCGAACTCCGCAAGCTGGCTCCGTCCGAAATGGAGATCAGGAAAGCGACCGGCAAGGACGGCCCGGTCATCACCGAGATGGGGAACGTCATCGTGGATTGCCGGTTTGAAGGGATCGTCGACGGTCTCGAAAAGCAGATCAAGTCGATCACCGGCGTGGTCGAATCGGGCCTGTTCCAGGGCTACGAACCGACCCTGATCCACGCCTGATGAAACGCCGCTCCACAGGTTTTGTCGTGCTGGCCACCGCGGTCCTCGTGGCCGGCTGCGGCACCATGACCCAGGGCCAGAATGCCGATGAGTTCAGCGACCAGATGGCGAGGTCCGGGGTTGCCTTCCGGCTCGAGCCCAGGGACGACACCCGGCCCGGCCTGGTGGAAGGAAGGGCTGCAACCCGGCACGGCACCGCCCTCGATTTCGTCTTCGATTTCGGACCCGCTCCCGAAAAGGCGCTGCCAAAACCCGCAATTGGGAAAGAGGCGGTCTGGTTCAACGCGGGCGACGAAGTCTTCTATTGGGTCGAGGACTACCCAGCCGGACTTTCCGGAAAAGAAGAAGACAAGGCCCTAGACATGAAGTTCAAAATCGAAGACATCGCCTGCCAGGTGGTCGCCAACCGGGACTGCAGGTTCTGAGCCTCAGTCTGACCTGAAAGCGTGGCGCAGGGCACGCTGGGTCAAACGACAACGAACCATTGCTCCCGGAACCACCCCGCCGGGTCCTGTCGCCTCGATCGCGAACTTCGGAAGCATCGACGCCGACCAGGAGAGTGTCGTATCGCCAGTCAACGTTTCGACGCAGGGACCTTTGCCCTGGCAGAGACCCGTCCACCCATCGAATTGGGCGAAACGCCTGGGTTGCCTGTAAGTGAATCTGACTATCGATCCGACCGGATACGACATCGAACTCTCGCCCCCCGACATTCCGCTGCCCCGCACCGAGACCGGAAGCTCGCTGTCTTTCGCCGCCTTAAGGGTCAACCGGGCTATCGGCTGGGAACTGTCCTGAACGGCGAAACTCCTGAAACCGCCTGCTCCGATTTCGACGATGCCTTTGAGGCCGACCATGACGGTCGGCAGGGGAACCCGGTTGCCGTGATCCCCGAGCTGCCTCTGCTCATTGTTGCCCCAGCCCATGACCGTGCCGTCGGCCATGAGGGCGAGGTTGTGCTGGGTGCCAGCCGCGATCGACACTGCCGAACTGATTCCGCTGACGCTCACTGGATCCCGGAACCCGATGGCAGGGCTAACGGAGCCGATCTGCGAGTTGTAGTTGTCGCCCCAGGCTTCGATATGACCATCACCGATCAAAGCAATGGCGTGGGCCCGCCCGGCGCCGATTGCAGTTGCGTCCGCGATTCCCGGGACGACCGTCGGAATCAGGATCCTGTCGATGACTGTGGTGCCGGTCTCATATGAAAGACCTCCCCAGCGTTTGATCGTTCCGTTTTCAAGCAGGGCGATGCTCTGCTCTCCTCCGGCCGCGATCGCTTTCACTCCAGAGAGTCTGAGGATTGGGGTGGGGGCATCCGACGAGTCGCTGGTTCCAATGCCTAGCTGGCCAGCGTAGTTGGAACCCCACGATTCAACCGTTCCGTCCCCCTTTAGTGCGAGGTAGTGGTGGTAGCCGACGGCTATGGAAACGACGTTCGACAGGCCGCTGACCGCTTTCGGTGGCTTGGAACCGCCGAGCCGAGTGACATTTCCTTCCGGGGAAACGATGAGGGTTTCACGGTTCCCGGCAACGACCGAATTTCCGACAAGGTTGAGCCGCCGCGGGCGTTCGACTACGGCGTTAGACCCTCAGTTTGAGGGGCCGCTCTGGGCGGCGTTGTTAGTCCCCCACGCATACACCTGGCCGTCTGGGCAGATCGCGACCGAATGGCCGTCCAGGCCGGAGACCACTTGTCGCATGCCGTCTGGCGCGTCGATCACCACCGGCGCCGGCGATCCGACATTGGTCCCGATGCCTAGGCCGAACTTGACATTTTCACCAAGCCCGAGGACCCTGGTTGGTGTTTCGGCCATTGCCACCGGAGCAGCGAATCCGACCACGACAAGCGCAACGGCGAACGCCAGATAAGCTCTCATTCCAAGCATCCTGCTTTCAGCTCTCCCCAATGTTTATTCGGACTTGTCTAACGAAACCGGAACACGAGGGGGAGTTGCGCCGGGCCCGAACGAGTCTTTAGGCTTTCGTTTTCGTATTCGGCTTCAGGAGGCCCGCATTGAGAAAACAGAAGGCAAGGGAAAGACGGAACACTCTGATTGCCGTTGGCTGTCTCGGCCTGATCGTTGTGCTTGGCCTGATCCTGTTCCTGCGTCCTGGCCTGATCGTTCCGACGCCCAACTCTGCCTATGGCTCCTCGCTCGGCCGGACGCTGAACGGTGGCGCGGGGGAGTGCGACAGGAAGGCCAGCAGCGGATGGCTGGTCTGCCGCGTCGAATCCGACCCGGGATCCGGGGCTGGCCGGACGCTACTCCTCCGAAAAGGAGCTCGCGGTTGCTGGAGCGCAAAGAGGCTTCGGGCAGACCACGTAAACCTCAAAGGCTGCGTCGGAATGCGCGACCTTCTCCTGCCGAAAAAGCCCTCATCGGGGCAGTCAGATGACTACTAGACCCGAACCCGAGTCGATGAGTGCTTCGATCACTCGGCCTGCCAGAGCGCACTAACCGGGACTTCCCAAAGACGATCACCGAGCGGTGCGGTCTGCTCTGAAGTGCAGATCACGATTCCCGCGACGAATCGATCGCCCAGCCTGGCTCGCAAGTCTTCAAGCCATCGGTAGTCAGAGGCTCTTGTTGTTGCCGAGGACTTGATCTCTACGGCGACGACCTTTCCGTCGGATCTTTCGATCACAAGGTCGATATCCCGGTCAGCCTGGTGGTAGTGGTAGATCCGAACCTGCGAATCGGCCCAGTTCTCGTGTCGGACGATCTCCATGGCGACAAAACTCTCCATCGCTCGACCTGTCACCTGATCATCGGAAAAGGCCCGCGCTTCATCTGCGCCGAGCAAGTGGCAGAGCATCCCGGAGTCGACGACGTGGATTTTGGGCTTAGCTGTCTCCCTGTTTCCGAGACCTGGTCGCCAACCGGGAATTCGCTGAACGAGTGAGAGTTGCTCCAGCAACCCGACGTACGTCTTTACCGTCTCGTGGTTCAGGTCGAGCGCTTCGGCAATTCTCCGGTAGGTAAGTACGTTTGCGGATTGCGATGCGAGGAGTCGCAGGAGTCCGGGCATCGCTTCGGTCTTGACGACGTCAGCGAGGTCTCTCAGGTCCCTGTCCAGCGTTGATTCCAGATAGTTCCTGAACCATGCATTGCGCCGAGCCGGCTTCCTTCGAATTGCCTCCGGGTAGCCACCCTCGGTGAGTCGCCCTTTCAGAGCCGCGCGTCCAACGGGAGCATTCGTAACGCGAGGGGGTTGACCGCTGAAGATTGAGTCAATGAAGTTTCTGGCGCATCCCTCGATTTCGGCTTGCATCAGTGGCCAGAGCTTGATGGTCTCGATCCGTCCGGTCAGGGCGTCCTTCACTTTCCGGGTGGCCAGAACGTTTGCTGATCCGGTCAGAAGAAATTGACCAGGTTCGGGATTTCGATCCACCACCTTCTTGATCTCCAGAAGCAGGTCGGGCGCTCTCTGTATCTCGTCGATTAGAACTGGTGGGTTGAGACCGGCGACGTATCCGGCCGGATCCCTTTGGGCTGCTTCGCGACTGGTCTGGTCATCGAGGGTGAAGCTGGCCATTGGACTTTCGTCTACCGCCAGTCCGCTCACCAGGGTTGTTTTGCCGACCTGGCGCGCGCCGACGACAAAAACCACCCTGGTGTCGACCAATGCTTCTAGCAAGGGCACTTTTATGAGTCGTTCGAAGTGCATTTGGCGGATGAGTCTACTGCATTTGGCGGACGAGTCTACTGCATTTGGCGATTCAGGTTCCCTCATTTGGCGGATGAGGTTACTGAACCTGGCGAGCCACAAGAGGCGAACCGGTAGACCTCGATCCAATCACTTCCACCCGCCCAGATCACCTCCACTGACTCGAAGAAAAGATCAGACGGTCGCCTCCACGCTAATCGGCGGCGCGGCGCATAGGCTGCCATTGACGGTATGTACCGCAGCGCCACAGCCATTCCGCGGGCCCGTAGCTGAATCTCTGAAGCCACCACTGGGACCACCACAGCTGCAGAGCCCAGACCCCGAACACGAACAGCAGAAGTCCGGTGCGAGACAGATCGGCGGGATCGAAAAAGCTGTGCAAGACCGCGATACCGAGAATCGTCTGAGCCAGGTAATTGGTCAGCGCCATGCGGCCGACCGCACGTACTCGCCGATGAAGCGCGCCGTTGCTGCGTTTGTTCCAGAGCGAAATCAGACCGAGGTAGCCGAGTGCCGCGGGGATCGTCCCCAGAATGTTCGGAACTTCGCCGGTCAAGGCCACCGAGGGGTCGAAGTCATTGCTCGCAACAAAAGCCAGACCGACACCCGAAAGGGGCAGCCCGATTGCCAGTCCCCAGACTGTCAGCCGACGATAGAAGGCGGGGGTTCGCGTGCCCGTGATCACGCCGGTCCGATAAAGGGCGACACCGATCAGCATCATGCCAAGCGCACGAAGGAAGAAGTCGCTCAAGAGGAAGAGGCCGACTTCATCCGACGGCGAGCCTCCGCCCGCGAACCAGAACTCGCCGAGCCCGGCGCCATCGGAACCGACCGAGCCGGCGGCCAGAAGAGCAAGCAGGGCACTGGACAGGAAGACCGCACTGCCCAGCGCCAGCAGCGTCACGGGTCGTAGTTTCCGCATGGCAACCAGCAGTGGCGCGCACAGCGCGTAAACGACCAGCACGTCCCCCTCCCAGATTAACGTGTGCGCGATTCCGATCAGGAGCAGCAGGAAGTTGCGCCAGAGGCTCAGCAGTGCCGGCCGTCGCCCTTTGGCCGCCGCCCGATCGGCGAACAGCACTATTCCGGCCCCGAACAGCATCGAGAAGAGAGCCATGAACTTTTGGTCGGCAAGTACCTCGCCCGCTCCCCCGATCACCCAGTCGAGCCAGCTTTGTGGGCCAGCCGCATCAAGGTTGAAATAGGGCGCTGTGTCGACGAGGCCGTATGAGACGACGTTCATCAGCAGGATGCCGAGTACGGCGACGCCCCGGACGGCGTCGAGGTTCGTGATCCGGTGGTCAGGAGCCACCGGTCCGCGATCAGGCGATGCCCCGTTACTCATTCAGTCTGGCACGGCCGGTTGTCGACAGGGCAGTGAGGGGGCCGGCAATCTACCGGGGCTGCGAGGACATCGGGCAGGCAGAGGTTCAGAGCCCGAAGATGCGGCGGGCGTCGTGGAGTGCTTCGATCAGGCGGTCTGTCTCTTCATTGGTGTTGTAGACCGCGTAGCTGGCGCGAGTTGTGGCTGACACTCCGAGGCGTTTCATCAGGATCTGGGCGCAGTGGTGTCCGGCGCGCACCGCGACTCCGTGTCGATCGAGGATCTCGGAGACGTCGTGGGGATGGACCCCCTCCAGATCGAACGACAGGATCGCCTCACGATCAGTCAGGTCTTTCGGACCGAAGAGGGTGAGGCCGGGGACTTCCAGCAGCCTTGGCATCGCGTATTCGGCCAGCTCACGTTCGTGCGCGGCGATTGCGTCGAGGCCGATCCCGTTGATCCACTCAACCGCGGCACCAAGCCCTGCGGCTTCGGCGATCGGCGGAGTGCCCGCTTCGAACTTGGCGGGCACGGCGGCCCAGGTGATCCTGTCCTTGCCGACCTTGGAGATCATCGAACCGCCGCCTTCGAACGGTTCCATCGCATCCAGCAGTTCACGACGGCCGTAAAGCACGCCGATTCCGGTCGGGCCGTAGAGCTTGTGGCCGGTGAAGCCGTAGAAATCGGCCCCGATCTCTGCCATATCCAGCTTCATCTTCGGCGCCGACTGGGCGCCGTCGATCAACGTCATCGCTCCGGCGGCTTTCGCTTTGGCGACGATCTCGACCACCGGGAGGGTCGTGCCAAGCACGTTGGATACATGGGTGAAAGCGAAGACCTTCGGGCCGCGGGCCAGAGCCGCGTCGAGGTCGGCCATGTCGAGCCGGCCGTCTTCGTCGATACCGACGTATTCGAGCACCGCTCCGGTGCGCTCGGCGATCAGGTACCACGGCACGATGTTGGAGTGGTGCTCCATCTCGGTCAGCAGGATTCGATCGCCGGACTTGAGGTTCTGCTGGCCCCAGGCCTGGGCGACCAGGTTGATCGAGGCGGTGACGTTGCGGGTGAAGATGACCTCACGCGGTGAAGCGTTGAGGTAAACCGCTACCGCCTTGCGGGCACCTTCGTAGAGGTCCGTTGCCTCCTCCGAAAGCTGGTGGGCACCGCGATGGACGTTCGCGTTGTGCTCCCGGTAATAGGTGTCGATCGCCTCGATTACGGCGGACGGCTTCTGGACCGTCGCGCCGTTGTCGAGGTATGAGAGCGGCTTCCCTTTCACCTCACGATGGAGGATCGGGAATTCGGCGCGGATCGACTCCAGTGACCTGGGCAGGGCCGGAGTCGAAGTCGCCGGGACGCTCATGCCGCTGCTTCGACCTCGTCTTTGATCCAGCCGTAACCTTCGGCTTCGAGCTGGTCAACCAGTTCGGATCCGCCTTCTTTAACGATCCGTCCTTCGAACAGAACATGAACCCGGTCGGGCTTCACCATGTGAAGCAGCCGCTGGTAATGGGTTATGACCAGGGCGCCCATGTCGGGGCCAGTGAACTTGTTGATGCCGTCGGCGACGGTGCGCAAGGCGTCGATGTCGAGGCCGGAATCGGTCTCGTCGAGAATTGCCATCTGCGGCTTGAGCAGCGCCAGCTGGAGCAGCTCCATGCGCTTCTTCTCGCCACCGGAGAATCCGTCATTGAGGTAACGGCTGGAAAAATCCTGGGGGATGTTCGCCAGGTCCATTGCCTCACGGGCCTGGGCGGCGAACTCCTTGATCTTCAGCGGCTTCTCGCCGCGGGCTTCACGCTGGGCGTTGAGGATCTGGCGCAGGTACTTGCTGACCGCCACACCCGGAATCGCGACCGGGTATTGGAAGGCCATGAAAACACCAGCCTGCGAGCGCTCGTTCGGTGCCATCTCGGTGATGTCGTCGCCGTTGAAAAGGATCTGGCCCTCGGTCACGTCGAGGGCGGGGTGGCCCATGATCGCGTTGGCGAGGGTTGACTTGCCGGAACCGTTCGGTCCCATCAGGGCGTGGACTTTGCCCTGGTCTACCTTCAGGTTGAGGCCGCGGAGGATCTCTTTGTCCTCGACGCTTACATGAAGGTTCTTGATCTCTAGCTCTGCCAAGAGACTGGCTCCGTTTCTGTGTTTCCGGTGGGAAGTCGGGGGGGTTGACCGCGCGTTAAGCGGCGCTGTGGACAGCGGGCCGGCGTTCTTCGGCCGGGCGCTGCGAAAACTCGACGAGTTCGGCCAGGGTGGTGCCGGCCAAGGCCCGGTTGACGCCACCCTGGACCCGGGTCCACAGAAGCTTGGTCGCGCAAGCCTTGTCGGTGTCGCCTTCGTGGGAACAGAGCACTTTGCCTTCGGGTGTCTCATGGAAACACTCCATCGGGGCGATCTGTCCTTCGAGGGCTTCAACCACTTCAACCATCGTGATCTCTTCGGCCGGGTGAGCCAGGCTGTAACCGCCATGGGCTCCGCGGGTCGAAGTGACCAGTCCGGCCTTGCGCAGTTTTGCCACCAGATGCTCCAGATAGGAGAGCGGCAGACGCTCCGCTTCAGCGACTGCGCTCAGGGAGACAGGACCGGTATCCGGCTGGCGACCGAGTTCCACCATCAGGCGGACTCCGTATTCGGCTTTAGTCGAGAAAAGCATTGCTTCATATCCTACGGCATTGGTCGGGCTTGCTCCCGCACCCGCCTGTGGCGCAACATGCGGCGGCGCAGCCTTCGCCATGGAGAGACCTTCAGGGAACCGCCGGCTGACGATCCGAGGGTGCGGGACAGCAGGGATCCCCGGAATGCGCCCGGGCCGGGCAGCTCGATCCTGATCTCCACCTGACCTGGAGCTCCGCGAACCTTGCGCGACATGTCGGGCACGAGGTTTTCGAAGAGTTCCATCGCTGCGGTGTTGTCGGCCAGGACCAGGGCGAGGAAGTAGTCGATGCCGTTCTCGGCCGCCCGGCGGACCAGGTGCTGGAGCAGGGCGGTCCCGAGGCCGCGGCCCTGCCAGCGGTCACTTACCGCAATCGCAACCTCGGCCTCGTTCCTGTTCGTGCGGATGTATCTGGCCACACCGACCAGCGAGCCATCCTCCGGGTCGATCGCGACCAGGGCCTCGTGGTTCACGTGGTCGACCTCGGTCAGGTAGATCAAGTCGCTTTCGCTGAGCCTTTCGACGGGCGCGAAGAAACGCTGGTAACGCCCGGTCGGGTTGAGTTCCGCGAAAGCTGTGGCAAGCAGAGATTTATCCGAACCATGGATCTGGCGGATGATCACCTCGACTCCAGGTGCGAGAGCGACCCTTTCGCTTTCGTAAGTTGCTTTCACGGCTCGATGAGACCTTGCCTGATTGCGTATCTGACCAATTCCACGCGGTCGCGCATACCAAGCTTCTTCATCGCGTTGGCGCGGTGGTTTTCGACGGTTTTTTCGGAAAGGTGAAGTAATTCGGCAATTTCTCTGGTCGTATTGGCTTCGGCAACGAGCTTGACGATCTCTTCTTCACGGGGAGTTAATTTCGAGTGATCATGGTCACCGCGTGCGAGGACGTCTTTGATCAGGGCCTGCTGGGCGGCGGGGGAGAGGAAAGGCTCACCACGCTCCACCGAGCGGATCGCTGACAGCAGGTCGGTGTCGGCCTGGGACTTGAGGACGTAGCCGGAAGCGCCGGCTTTCAGCGCTTCGAACAGGTAACGCTCGTCGTCATGCATCGAGAGGATCAGGACCGGGACTTCCGGCGCCTGTGCCTTGATCTCCCTGGTCGCCTGCAGTCCGGTCAGGCCGGGCATCTTTACGTCGAGGATGGCCAGGTCCGGCCGGCGCTGGATCACCAGGTCCCGTGCTTCGATGCCATCGGCTGCTTCGGCAATTACTTCCAGGTCCGGCTGGCGTTCGAGCAGCAGTTTGATGCCGGAGCGCACGATGCCGTGGTCGTCGGCGATCACGATCTTCATGAGGGGGAGTCTGCCCCTTCCGCTGTGCCCGCCGCCGCGACCCGGTCGGGAACGGTCAGACGAACGACGGTTCCACGGTCGGGACGCGACTGGATCTGCAGGTCTCCACCAACCAGGATCGCGCGTTCCCGCATGCCGCCAAGCCCGAGTCCGGAAGTCGACTCCTCAAAGGTGAAACCGCTGCCGTCGTCGGTCACGGTCAGCTCGACCCGACCATCGAGCCGGCCAAGTTTCACCTCAACTGAATCGGCGCGGCTGTGTCGGATCGCGTTTCCGAGCGATTCCTGGGCGACCCGGTAGATCACCAGCTGGACATCCGGGTCGAGGCCGCTCACATCACCATCGACCTCGAATGTCGCGTCGATCTCGCTCTGGCCGAGCTGCTCGATCTGACCGGCGATCGCGGCACTCAGGCCCAGGTCATCCAGGGCGGTTGGACGCAACTGGCGGGCCACGGTCAGCAGCTCGTCCATCGCCTGGTGGGCCAGGACGCTGGTGTCGATCAGTTCCTGTTCAAGTTCCGGAGGTGCCGCGGCCCGGGCCGCTTCCAGGCGCAGCAGAACCCCGGTCAAAGACTGGTTGACCTGGTCGTGGAGGTCACGCGCAACCCGGGCGCGCTCCTCTTCCTGCGCGTTGAGTGCGGCGCTTGAGCTTCGCCGGCGTTCGGCTTCGAGCCGGCGCATCATCCGCAGAAAAGCAAGCTCCAGGCGCTCGACCTCTGCTGTCTCCGCCTTGCCATCTATCTCCGGTGGCAGGTTGGCGCCCGGCTGGCTCAGGTCGACTTTCTCCATCTCGTCGATCAGGTGCTCCAGCGGATTGAACCGGCGGCGAAGCAGGGCGATGTTCAGCAGGCAGGTTATGCCTGCGGTCACCGCGACCAAGGGGATCAGGACTTCGACGCGGTCCAGGTCGAGGCCAGTGACGATCGCGGTCGCGACGGTCGCCAGAGCGACCATCGCTGCGTTGAGGGTCAGGACCTCGGTGAAGAGAGGCCGGTGCTTCATCTGTCAGGTCCGGACGCTTCGATGCCAGCAATCCTGCCACAAGCGAAACGGCCCGCCGATCGGCGGGCCGTTTTGACATCAGGTCGAGCCTGCGAGAGCCTGCCGTTCTACTCGGTGTCACCGGCCTCGGGGCCGGTTTCGGCTTCCTCGCTGACTACGTTGAAAGCGCGGTCGAGCTGGACGTCCGTCTCACTGCCGTCGTTGAGGGTGACTTCGACCTCGTAGTAGGACTCTTCGTCACTGACCTCGGTGCCGGTTACCTTGCCCTGGCCGACGTGGTCGAGAGCCGCGGACTCCGCCTGGCCGAGGGCGGTACCCGTGATCGGCGTTTCGTTCTCATGGGAGTCTTCGCCGCCAGTACCGGCGATTGCGAATCCGGCTCCGCCGGCCATGATCACGAATGCCGTGATTCCGGTCGCGATGATCTTGCTTCGTTTGTTCATTTGGTGCCTCCTCTGGGATGGGGTTTCGACTTCTCCCTGAGTTCTACGGATGTCAGATGAGCCGACCATGAGGATCCGGGATTCCCGGGCTATTCAGGTTCGGAAACGTTTCGGGCATCGCCGGGGATGCGCATTATTACCTTCGCCCCCGAGGTACGGGGCTCGACCTCGACCGTTCCTCCATGAGCTTCTGCGGCCGCCTTCACGATTGCCAGGCCGAGGCCGTGTCCCGCGGTGGTCCTGCCCCCCTCCGCTCGTGCGAACCGCTCGAAAGCTTCTTCGGCAAAGCCGCCCGGAAAACCGTCGCCTTCATCGGTCACGACGAATATGACCAAGGTGCCTTCGACCCGGCCCGAGACAGTGACTTCGCCTTTGCCGTGGCGCAGGGCGTTTTCGACCAGATTGGACAGGGCCCGTTCGATTCGGGACCGGTCGAGCATGGCGACTGAGCTCGGGGCGGGCAAAACGCTCAGTTTCCTTTGAGCAGTCTCGGCAATGGGTGCGAACCGGGCGCGAGTGCTCTCGGTCAGATCCGGAATCGAAACTTCGGTGCGATCGAGCGTTCGGCGCCCGTCGTCAGAACGGGCCAGGGCGAGCAGGTCTTCGGTGAGGCCTTCCAGGCGCAGGACCTCTTCCTGCGCCGAAGCCATTGCCGCTCGAGCGCTGGCCAGATCCCGATCGGGTCGCAGTCCCAGTTCCAGCTCACTTCGCAGGATGGCCATCGGGGTCCTCAGCTCGTGACTCGCATCGGCCACGAAGGAGCGCTCGCGGTCGAGCGAGACTTCGATCCGGTCAAGCATGTCGTTCAGAGTCTGGCCGAGCCGGTAGATCTCGTCCCGCGAAGAGGGGAGAGGGAGTCGCTCACCAGTTCGTTCGAGGGTGATCCCACGGGCCTGGCTGCGCATGCGTTCGACCGGTCGCATGGCGACAGTGGCCAGCCAATAGCCGGCAAGGGAGGCCAGCAGCAAGGCAAGCGGTGCCGCGATCAGGAACGTGTTGGTCAGCCCGGTGAGGGTTTCGTCGCGATCCTCTGTCGCGGCACCGGCCACCACGACGAAGTTCTGTCCTCCCCGCGAAGCAGGACGCGCCAGCAGCCGGGCATCACCATCGACTCCCGGCAGTCGCCCGACGTCGAATCCTGTTTCGCCGCCTGTAACCGCTGCAAGCTGCGCCGGGTCGAGTACAGACCTGGTCAACGACGGCGAAGTCGAATCAAGCACTGAACCGTTCGCGCGGATGATCTGCGAGAACGAGTCTTCGGGGTCTTCGCTCGACCCGAGTTCGATTCGTCGAGCTGGGGAATCCGCCACAACTTCGATCAGCGCGTCGGTGCGGTTCGAGAGCGTTTCATCGATCGCGTCGTTGAGGTCATGGGAGGCCGATACGTATACGAAAGTTCCCGCCAGAGCAAGCACTACGGCAGTGGCGAACGCAAAAGCGATCGTCAGCCTGAGCCGGATCGGAAACCGACTCAGGGTCGCCCCCCGGATCGCATCCGGTAGCCCGCTCCGCGGACCGTCTCGATTGAATCGCAACCAAACGGCCGGTCAACTTTTTCGCGCAGGTACCGGACGTAGACATCGACCACATTCGACCGGTTTTCGTATTCGTAGTCCCAGGCGTGTTCAAGCAACTGGAGCCGGCTGAGCACGTCGCCGGGCCGCCGCATGAACGTTTCGAGCAAAGCGAATTCCTTCACCGAGAGGGGGATCTCGATGCCGTCCCGGCAAACCTTGCGGGCGGCCGGGTCGAGCTGAAGACCATCCACCTCGAGCAGGACGGGGCGGACGACCGATCCGCGACGGACCAGGGCGCGCAACCGGGCGGACAGCTCTGCGAAAGAGAATGGTTTCGCGAGGTAGTCGTCGGCGCCGCTGTCGAGGCCCGACACCCGGTCGTCCACGGCATCTCTTGCCGTGAGCATCAGGATCGGCGTCCAGACTCCGTCAGCCCGGAGGCGCCGGCAGGTCTCGAATCCGTCGATCCCGGGCAGCATTACATCGAGCACAACTGCGTCGAACTCGGTGCTGCCCGCCATCCAAAGGGCGTCTTCGCCGTTGTCGGTGACATCGACCGCGATTCCGTCGTCATCCAGTCCGCGCTGCAGGAGCCGCGACATCTTTGGTTGGTCTTCGACCACTAGAACTCGCATCGGACCAAGTATCGATGATCAAGATGAGAACTGGATGAGAAGGCCCGGAATCCCCGGTCGTGGCGGTCGGTAGGGGGTGCCTGCGTTGAAACGGGGGCTGGCCCCTATGGATAAAAAATCCCATTGCTTCAGACTGGGCGTACAGATTCAATCGCGCTCTCTGCGTGATCCCTCTTCCCAAGGAGTCCCGAATGACAACCACCAAGAGTTCAACCTGGGGCGCCACGCTCCGGACGACCATCCTTCTGGCAACCCTGTCGGGAATCCTCGTCGTGATCGGATTCGCCATCGGCGGATCGCAAATGGCGCTCCTGTTCCTCGGCATCGCCGTGGCAATGAACTTCTTCTCTTACTTCTACAGCGACAAGCTCGCCCTGAAGATGAGCGGTGCCCAGCCGATGGAGGAATCGGAGAATGCTGCTTACTTCCAGATGGTCCGGGAACTCTGCCAGCGCGCCGATATCCCCATGCCCCGTCTGTACGTGATCCCGCAGGACCAGCCGAACGCATTCGCGACCGGTCGTAACTACAACCATTCCGCCGTCGCCGTCACCGCCGGCATCACCAAACTGCTGTCAACCGACGAACTGCGTGGAGTCGTCGCCCACGAGCTGGCTCACATCAAGCATCGCGACATCCTGATCCAGTCGGTGGCCGCAACGATCGGTGCCGCGATCACCTACATCGGTTACATGCTGCTGTGGTTCGGCAACGACAACAACTCGCCGCTCGGTCTGATCGGTGTCCTGGCGATGGTCCTTCTGGCTCCGCTGGCAGCTTCGATCATCCAGCTGGCCGTTTCACGCCAGCGCGAATATGCGGCCGACGCCGGCGGGGCCGCGATCTGCGGAAACCCGGAGTCTCTCGCCAGCGCACTGCTGCGCCTGGAACAGGGAGCGGCTGAAATTCCGATGAAGGGGCGCGTGAACGAGGCTTCCGAGCCGCTCTACATCGTCAAGCCCTTCAAGGGCGGCGGCATGAAGAGCCTGTTCTCCACGCACCCGCCGATCGATGAGCGCGTCAAGCGTCTGCGCCAGATGCGCCCGTCGCTGTAGCGAGAGTTGCTGCCTTTGGGCTGAAGCTGGGATGTCGAAAAGGGCGGCCGAATGGCCGCCCTTTTCTATGCGTGTTGTGGGGGGCCAAGTGGCGCCCGGGACTCACCTATGCACGCCT
>Ga0105048_10001261_pt1 | contig 41143 bp, 38 predicted proteins | sample MAT05_FD_78382 | JGI IMG/M metagenome (GOLD analysis project Ga0105048, IMG submission 78382) | Freshwater microbial communities from Lake Fryxell liftoff mats and glacier meltwater in Antarctica - MAT-05 | ecosystem: Environmental > Aquatic > Freshwater > Ice > Liftoff microbial mat | place... | reverse complement strand
GGACTATCTTAACCGTCGGGTGCCGACCTCTGCTTCGTGAGCCAACTAACTCGTTCGCTGGGGTTACGATCCGCTACATTGCTGGTTGTCAGCGCGATGGTTGGCACGGGTGTGTTCAAGAAAGTGGCTCCGATGGCGGCCGAGTTACACTCGCCCATGTTAGTGCTGGCGTGTTGGGCAGTGGCTGGCGTTATTAGCCTGGCGGGTGCGCTTACCAACGCCGAAATGGCGGGCCTGTTTCCGCAAGCTGGTGGCGAGTACACCTATTGTCAGCATGTTTACGGGCGATTATTCGCGTTTCTGTATGGCTGGGGCAGTTTTATGGTCATGAAAACGGCCACCATTGCCGCCCAGGCGTATGTATTCGGTCAGTCGCTAGTGTCGCTGTTCGGATTGGCGGAAGAATCGGTAGGGCTGACGGTGAAGGTTGCCGCAACAGGTTTGATTGTTATTTTGAGCCTGTTAAACTACCGGGGACTGGCCGTTGCCGAAGGTGTTACCCGGCTCCTGACCGTATTGATGTTTGCGGTTATGCTGGCGGTTATTGTACTGGGTTTACAGTCTGAAGCGGGTAGCTGGGCTAACCTGACAACGCCCGATTCGGCAGCCGTTCCTACTGGCCAAAACTTACTGAACGCACTTGTTCTGGCGTCTCTGGGGGCATTCTGGGGGTACGAAGGCTGGAATTACATTGGCTACATGGGCGAAGAAGTGCGGAATCCGAAGCTAACCGGTTTAGCATTAATCACAACCGGCTTGCCGTTTTATTGGTTTTGGCAGGGTAGGGGTAGTACTTAGGCAGAGTTCTAAAAGGAGACGTTATTGACATCAGAAAACCACTACGTGGTAAGACGATTAGAATGGAATGACTGGCCATCATCTTCTATTGACAGAAAACCCCGATGGGGGTAATTGTTAATCTGTTTCAGACGGAAATTCCTAGGTATAATTGTTAACCTGTTCTTACCCCAGCGGGGTTTTCCGTCCATAGAACATGGACGGAAAATAGACGTTAGAAACCTATTACCACGTAGTGGTTTTCTGTTAGGCACCGTCTGGACTGTTGAGATGCAACCTGATATAATCGCGTATTTATAAACCGTAAATCCTTGCCAGCCAATGCCCAACACCTATTCTCAGCTCTACGCTCAAATCGTTTTTGAAGTGAAAGGGCGGCAAAATCTTATTCCAAAAGCCAGAAAAGAGCAATTGCAAAAATATATTACGGGCATTATATCAGAACGTGGTCAGAAGTTGATGGCGGTTAATTGTGTGCCTGATCATACGCATCTTTTCGTTGGATTCTCACCGACAATGGCCTTGTCGGATTTAGTTCATGATGTCAAACGCGCTACATCCATCTGGATTAAAGAACAGCAAATTGCGAATGGAAATTTTATTGGCAGGAGGAGTTTGGAGCATTCACCTATAGTCAGTCACCAGTTTATGATGTTGTTCAGTATGTATTGAATCAGGAAGAACACCACCGAAAGCGTACCTTCAAAGAAGAATACCTGTCATTTTTGACAAAGTTCGATGTTGCTTTTAACCCTGACTATTTGTTTGAATTTTATGAAAAAGAAAACGGACTGGAGCCTGACTGATAGAAGTGGGTTCGGTCATATAGCTGGGTTTTAACAGAAAACCGCTACGTGGTAAGCCGTTGAAAGGCCACATTTAATTTCGCTTTACTATTGACAGAAAACCACTACGTGGTAAATAAATTATGCCCAATCATACCCGCGAATCCATTCAGACGTTGCTCGAAAATCAAGGTTACCAAACTGATCCACAGGTGGTAATGTCGGTGTTTCTGGCTATGCAACTCAATAAACCGTTGCTGATCGAAGGGCCAGCCGGGGTAGGTAAAACCGAGATTGCCAAGGTCATGGCCAGGGCACTGAATACTGATCTGATCCGGTTACAGTGCTACGAAGGGTTGGATGCCAGCCACGCCCTGTATGAATGGAATTACCAGCGACAACTCCTGCACCTGAAAATGCTCGAAGTGGCTGATAAACACTCGTCGAATAACGGTTCGGCAGACTTGCTGATGCAGCAGGAAGAGACTTTGTTCTCCGATAAGTTTTTGCTGAAACGCCCTTTGCTGCAAGCCATCACTCACCATAAACCCCCCGTGCTGCTCATTGACGAAGTAGACCGGGCCGACGAAGAATTCGAGAGTTTCCTGCTTGAAGTGCTGTCCGACTGGCAAATTACTATCCCCGAAATTGGTACTATTCGGGCCACACATATTCCGTACGTGGTGGTGACGGGTAACCGCGTCCGCGAATTGTCCGAAGCACTCCGTCGGCGCTGTCTGTACCTCTGGATCGATTACCCCGACTATGATAAAGAACTGGCTATTGTACTGGAAAAAGTCCCCGAAATCGACGTGCTACTGGCCAAACAAATCTGTTCCTTCATGCAGGCGCTCCGCCAGTTACGGCTCGAAAAAACGCCCGGCATCGCCGAAACCCTCGACTGGGCTATGGCACTCGCAGCCCTGCACATCGACCATTTAGATCGAAACCTGGTGGAGCAAACGCTCGGTGTGGTGCTGAAAGACTGGAAAGATGTTCGCCAGACGCAGCTGTCTTTGAGTGAATTGTACGAGAAAGCAGGTGTGGTGTCGAAGTGGGATAATTTGTGAGGATAACAGGTATTCGCGTTATTGCCCAACGAGGCTCTAACTATAGTTTTGTATGCACCTTATCCTGGAAACCGACCGGCTAGTGATTCGACAGTTAACCCTGGAGGATACATCGTTTGTTATCGAACTGGTCAATAGCCCCGGCTGGTTGCGGTTCATAGGCGACCGAAATATCAAAACCGACGTACAAGCCAAAAACTACCTGGAAAACGGGCCACTCAAAAGTTATGAGCAAAACGGCTTTGGCTTGTATCTGGCCGAGTTGAAAAGCGAGAAAACTCCAATTGGTATGTGCGGACTGATCAAGCGGGATACACTGCCAGAACCGGATATTGGCTTCGCCTTTTTCCCTGAATTTATGGGGAAAGGTTTCGCCTTTGAAGCGGCCAGCGCTGTAATGGCATTGGCTATCAATACATTAAAGCTGCCTACGATTCTGGCGATAACACTGCCCGACAACGATAGGTCAAGGAAGTTACTGGAGAAAATTGGCCTGAAATTCAGTAAACTATTCTCGTTCCCGGATGCCAATGAAGAACTGATGTTGTACCGCAATTGACCCGTTAAACAATCAACTACATGGTCACTCGCCGAACCACTCTCTCCCATAATATCATTGCGTTCTGCCGGTTTCTGCGGGAGAATGGGATGGCCATTGGCCCCGACGAAGAGGCCACGGCACTACTAGCCCTCGCAAAAATTGACCTCGGCTACCGCGATGGATTCAGGCTGGCCTTGCGCACCATTCTGTGTCGGCGCGTGCAGGATATGGAGCCCTTCGACCGCTTGTTTGCCCAATATTGGAAAGAACTGGAAAAGGCCGTTGATTCCAAAGTAAAAGATGATCCTAACCAGCGGCAACAACAGAAACCAAAAGCTGGCCCCGATTTCAATCAGCTTAAATCGTGGCTCTACGGCAATAAACCAACCAAAGAAACCGAGCTTCGAACGTACTCCGTTGCCGAAAATCTGAGTCAGAAAGATTTCTCGATGGTGGCCTCCGACGATCTGGCCGAAGTGATGCAGCGAATACGTGAGTTGTCGCTGACGATGGCCCGGCGGGCCAATCGCCGTTACCGTAAAACGGCCTCAGCCCGGCAATTCGATTTGCCCCGCACCCTGCGCAAAAACCTCCGGCGTGGGGGCGAAATGATTGAGATAGCGTATCGGAAACCCCGAAGAAATCACCTCAATATTGTGATTCTGGCCGATGTGAGCCAGTCGATGGACTTGTACAGTACCTTCTTGATTCAGTTTATGTACGCGTTCCAGACGGTTTATCGCCGGATCGACACGTTCGTGTTTAGCACCGGGCTGCACCACATTACACCCGCGCTGAAAAACCGGCCCTTTGCCGAAGCGCTCCGCGAACTCGCCGAAACTACCTCGGGCTGGGGGGGCGGCACCCGTATAGGAGCATCGCTACAAACCTTCGCCGATGATTACCTGTCGCTGGTTGACAAGCAAACACTGGTTATTATCCTGAGCGACGGTTGGGATACGGGTGAAGTGGATGTATTGGTCGAAAGCATGGCCCGCATTAAAGCCAAAGCCAAAAAAGTGGTCTGGCTAAACCCTTTGGCAGGTAATCCCTCGTTTGAGCCAAGTGTGTCGGGCATGCAGGCTGCCATGCCATTTCTGGATGGTTTCGCGCCGGTGCATAATGTGGATAGTTTGCGGACGCTGGACAAATGGCTGTGATGTGCCTTGTTGATGCGCACACGCATAACCCACCCGCGACTGGTGACAGCTCATTATCTGTTCGCAATTTGATTGTTGGTGGCCAACCATTTGGGCAAGATTCATTTAGCCCCAGCGATGTGCCGAATTGCTCGGTTGGTATTCATCCGTGGTATATCGAAAACGCTGAGACTCAATTGGCCCAACTTCACGAGTGGGCTACGCATTCCAATGTGCGGGCCATTGGCGAGTGCGGGCTCGACCGGCTTCGTGGCCCGTCGCTGGCTGTTCAGCAGGCTGTTTTTGAGCAACAAATTGCTCTTAGTGAGGCCATTCGAAAACCCATCATCATTCATTGTGTGAAGGCTTTCGCGCAAATTCTTGTGGTATACAAACGACTGAAACCAACCCAGCCGTGGATTCTACATGGCGTTAATAACCGGCTTTCAGTAGTTAAGCCGCTGTTGGATGCTGGCCTGTATGGATCGTTTGGTGCCGCGCTGCTTCGGCCTGCTTCATCCGCTCACCAAGTGTTAACGACCGTTGATCCTGACCGAATTTTACTGGAGACTGATGGTCAACCGGTGTCCATTCAGGCTATATACGAAGCAGCCGCCAACCGCTTAAACTGGCCGATGGAACACCTTGTGAGGCAAGTTTGGGATAACGCTCAGCGTGTATTTGGGCTATAGGGTACACGTTACGTATCTTTGCTTAACCATTTACTCCCGTACCGTACCGAATCTCATGCAAGACCGTTCCTGGTTGTCGCGCACGCAATTGCTCGTGGGCGAAACGGGCCTCGACCGCCTGACAAATGCCCATGTTCTGGTCGTAGGGCTAGGAGGTGTTGGCTCCTTTGCCGCCGAATTTATTGCCCGAGCCGGGGTAGGGCGTATGACCATTGTCGATGGCGATGTGGTGGACCCCACCAACCGCAACCGGCAGCTACCCGCTCTTGCCACTACCCACGGACAAGCAAAGGCCACTATTATGGCCGAGCGCTTGTTGGCTATTAGTCCTGAACTCGATCTGCGCGTTGTACCCGATTTTATTCGCCCCGACATGGTACAAAACCTGCTCGACGCGGGTCCGTACGATTACGTAATGGACTGTATCGACAGTATTACCCCCAAACTTATTTTATTACAGGCCGCCTATGCCCGCAAACTACCTACAGTGAGTTCGATGGGTGCTGGTGGAAAACTCGACCCTACGCTGTTGCGCGTTACCGACCTGTTCGAAACGTGGGAGTGCAGTATGGCTCAATATGTTCGCAAACGGCTTCGGCGACTGTCGGTGGGTGCAGGAATAAAGGCTGTGTTCAGCGTTGAACCGGTGCGGAAAGAGTCGCTCGTAATGACCGATGGCAGCAATTTCAAACGGTCGGCTTACGGCACTATGTCCTACATACCAGCCGCCTTCGGAGGGGCTTGTGCATCGGTCGTACTGCGCGATTTACTGGGCGAAACTATTGCGCTGGAAGAGCGGCCCGACCGTATCAACCTTACTAAACAAGCTCAGGAAAAGGAGAAAAAAGCCCGTAAGAAGGTCGTTAAGCGGCCGGGCAAGGTAAATCCAGTGCAAACGTTAACCACTCAATAACCACCAAATCCCCGTTTTCGATCACCGAACCCGGTCGAAAACAAATAGGTCGCTAAACGTCCAGTCGGCGATTTTCTTCTCGCCCCGACGAATGACCAGCTGATTCGGGGTGCGTTTTTCGTAAATGATTCGGATTGAAGCGTCTTCCTTTTCAAACAAAGCCTGTTTGTCCGAAGCCTCAATAAATCGGTAGCGATCCGATTTTTCTTTGTCTTCTACGCCAATCAGGCCGGGTTTAAAATGCTTTACCATGGCCACTGGCCCCACTTCGGTCTGCTCAAAAGCAAAGAGTTCATACAGGCTTATTTTGTCGTCCTTCATCATCCTGATGTACCCTATAATATTTCCGGCTTCGGGAGCCGTCCAGGAAGCTTCAATGGGGCCGCCATTGTAAGTACCTTTCCAGTGGCCTTCCAAAAAGCCAACAGCCGCCAGGGTAGCGGGTTTGGGCGATTGCGCTACCGCGAGTAATGGAGCAAACAACAATAAAAACAGAAATTGGAAACGAGTCATAGCGCGTTGCAGAAAGAGTTAATTATAGGTAGAAAGGCACCGGAAGCACTCTTTACTCATCAAACATGTCACTCTCGAAACTATGAATCGTTATCTGCTGCCTGTAGTCTGTCTGATTATTTTCGCCTTTACGGCTCCTACCAAAAAAACACGCTTGTTCAACGGCAAAGACCTGAGCGGCTGGAAAGTTTACGGCACCGAAAAATGGTACGTTGAAGACGGAAACCTCATATGCGAAAGTGGCCCCGACAAACAATATGGCTATTTAGCGACCGAAAAACCGTACAAAAACTTTGATCTGTCGCTGCAATTCAAGCAGGAAGCCAACGGCAATAGCGGGGTATTTTTCCGGTCGAGCATCGAGGGTACTAAAATCAGCGGCTGGCAAGTAGAGGTAGCGCCCAAAGACTACGACACGGGCGGCATCTACGAATCGTATGGGCGTGGGTGGATGGAGCAAATTCCCGCTGAAAAAGAGACAATTCTAAAACCTGGTGAGTGGAACGACCTCCGAATCCGGGTAGAGGGCGACCACGTACAGACGTTTCTGAACGGTAAACCAATGGTCGACTTGCATGATGAAAAAATAGGTATGGCCAATGGCTCCATTGCGCTGCAAATTCACGACGGGGGCGGTATCAAGGTTCGGTGGCGGAAACTGGTGCTGCAGGAGTTGTAGACATAGAACAAAACAAACAACCAGTGATTCAAGCATTAAAATCAAAGGAAAATCCCTTCGATCTGACGGGGACAATTACCGTTGTAACAGGAGCAACCGGCGTATTGGGCGAAGCCTTTTGCGAGGCTATTGGATACGCAGGCGGTACAATTGTCCTGTTGGGCCGTAATACCGAAGTTGGTGAGTCACGGACCGCCAAGCTGCAACAGACAGGATACGAAGCCCATTTTATTGCTACTGACGTACTAAACAAAGACGATTTGAACCGGGCCAGTGAGGAGGTTCTGGCTAAATACGGACGGATTGATAACCTGGTCAACGCGGCTGGCGGCAACGTGGCCGAGGCCGTTATTCAGCCCCATCAAGACTTGTTTTCGGTTGATATTGAGGCCATTAAAAAAGCGTTCGACTTAAACCTATACGGTACATTGGTGCCTACGTTCGTGTTCGGCCCGGCCATTGCCCGGCAAGGAGGCAGCATTGTCAATATCTCGTCGATGGCTGCTCAGTCGGCCATTACCCGGGTGTTGGGTTACTCGATGGCGAAGGCTGCGGTCGATAATTTTACGCGCTGGATGGCTGTTGAACTGTCTAACCGCTACGGCGATACCGTCCGCATGAATGCCCTGGCCCCCGGCTTTTTTATTACCAATCAAAACCGACACCTGCTCACCAACCCCGATGGATCGCATACGACGCGGGGTGAAGCCGTTATTCGGAGCACTCCCTACAAGCGTTTCGGCGCACCCGACGAACTGGGTGGCACCCTGGTTTGGCTACTTTCGGGCGCATCGCGATTTGTGAGTGGCGAGGTCGTATGAGTGGATGGTGGTTTTAATGTTTTCTCTGGCGTTTAACACCCTATGAACTTACAACAAACATGGCGGTGGTTCGGGCCGGGCGACCCGGTGACACTGACCGATATTCGGCAAACAGGAGCCACTGGAATTGTAACGGCCTTGCACCAGATTCCTCACGGAGACGTGTGGCCCACCGAGGCTATTCGGGAGCGGCAAGCCGAGATTCGGGCTGCTAGTTTAGAGTGGGCGGTGGTTGAAAGCATAACCGTTTCTGAAGCCATCAAGACCCGAACAGGAGCCTATCAGCAACATATTGAGGATTATAAACAGAGTCTGCGAAATCTGGCCGCATGTGGGTTGCGAGTTGTAACCTACAATTTTATGCCCGTGAACGACTGGACGCGCACCAATCTGAACTATGCCATGCCCGATGGGGCAAAAGCACTGTATTTCAACTGGTTCGATCTGGCTGTTTTTGATATTCACGTACTCAAACGCGCCAATGCGGCCGACGATTACCCGGCTACTATGGTGGCCGAAGCCGAACGGCGGTTTGCGAACTATACTACCGCTCAATGCGAACAGCTGGCCGATATTGTAATGTTTGGAATACCCGGCGAAGCCAAACAAACGCTAGCCGGGATGAGGGCCAAGCTCGACACGTATGCCGACATAAACGCTGACGATTTACGGACTAGCTTAACCGATTTTCTGGCTGAAATTGCGCCCGTAGCCGATGAGCTGGGCATTCGACTGGCCATTCACCCTGATGATCCACCGTTCCCGATTTTTGGCCTGCCGCGTATTGTGTCGCGGGCTGAGGATTTCGAGTATCTGCTGACGAAAGTGCCAAATGTGAGCAATGGCGTGTGTTTTTGTACGGGATCTCTGGGTGCCAACGCCGGCAATGATCTGCCTGCCATGGCTCGCCAACTGGGCCACCGGATTCATTTTGTTCACCTGCGCAATGTTCGGAAAGATGAGCATGGTAACTTCTTTGAGGCTGCCCACCTGGATGGCGATGTAGATATGTACGCCGTAATGCGCGAGATTCTGGCGGTTCAGCAGCGGGTTCAGGAGCCAATTTCGTTCCGGCCCGACCACGGTCATCAGATGCTCGACGACCTGAAAAAGACGACTAATCCCGGCTATTCATGCATCGGCCGAATGCGTGGTCTGGCTGAGTTACGTGGCCTGGAGCTGGGTATTTGCCGGGCCGAAGGCTGGTGTTAGTCCCCTGTTAAAGTACTGTAATCTGTACCCCAATGGGGTAGAAATCAATCGGCTTTTTCTCTATCGTGTATGATAAACACCGGACCTACTGCTACTGCCCTAGATGTAGACCAAAGGCAAACCAACTATCGCTGGACCATTTGCGGGCTGATCTTTTTTGCAACTACCATTAATTACCTGGACCGGGTGGTTATTAGCTTGTTGAAGCCGAGTCTTGAAAAAGATTTCAACTGGACCGAAACAGACTACTCCAACCTGGTAGTGGTGTTTCAGGCAGCCTACGCCATTGGTATGCTAGGCATTGGTGGCATTATTGATAAAATTGGCACTAAAAAAGGATATTCCCTTTCGCTTACCCTCTGGAGTATTGTTGGTATAGCAACGGCTTTCGCTAAAACGACATTTGGATTTGGCGTTGCCCGAGCAGCTCTGGGCCTGAGCGAAGCCGGTAACTTTCCGGCCGCCATTAAAACAGTAGCCGAATGGTTTCCTAAACGCGAACGGGCATTTGCTACCGGGCTTTTCAATTCAGGAACGAACATCGGGGCTATTTTGGCCCCCCTCTCAGTACCCTACATCGCCGAGAATTACGGCTGGCAGTGGGCTTTTATCCTGACTGGCTTAACGGGCTTTATCTGGTTGGTACTTTGGCAGGTGATGTATGAAAAACCTGCCGATCACCCCAAAGTGTCGCCCGCTGAATTGGCCTATATTAATAGTGACGTCGATGAACGCACCGAAGAAGCGGCAGCGTCAGGAGCTCTGAAAGTATCCTGGTTCAAGCTGCTAACGTTCCGTCCGACTTGGGCATTTTTCTTTGGAAAGCTGCTAACCGATCCTATCTGGTGGTTCTATCTGTTCTGGTTGCCTGCATTTCTGAAGGCACAATATGGTCTTCAGGGTACGGATTTAGCCTTGCCAGTAGCCATGGTGTATACTATTGCCAGTGTCGGAAGTGTATTTGGTGGTTGGTTACCCTTGAACTTTACTAGGAACGGAATGTCAATTTTCCGGGCTCGGAAAACCTCCATGTTTATCTACGCACTTTGTGCGATACCGGTTGTGTTTGCGCAATGGCTTGGTAGTATGAATATCTGGCTAGCTGTACTCATTATTGGTTTTGCGGCTTCGGCTCACCAAGCCTGGAGCGCTAATATTTTCACAACGGTATCCGATATGTTCCCACGCCGGGCTGTTGCTTCTGTAACCGGTATCGGTGGTATGGCTGGCGCATTCGGTGGTATTATGATTGCTCGTTTAGCGGGTAAGCTGTTCGATTATTACAAGGGACTTGGGCACATCGAAACAGGCTACTACATCATGTTTATTATCTGCGGTTTTGCTTATCTTACAGCTTGGAGTGTTATGCACCTGCTGGTTCCGAGATTCAAACCGATCAATATTTCCGAGTAGATCAACTACAGGCCCGAATAGTCAGTAGTAGGCCTACTAAGCCCCTCGTTTTTTAATCAGATCAATGCCTGAAACCAATAGAACTATGCAACAGAACAACAAATCAGATGCTTCGCGAAGGGGCTTTCTGAAAACTACTGCAAAAGGAATACTTACGTCTTCGGCTATAATTAGTGGCTTTCCAACTATTGTACCCGCTTCTGTCTTCGGTAAAAACGCGCCTAGCAATCGTATCAATATCGGAGCTATCGGCACGGGCCGTATTTCGCGGACCCACGATTTACCCGGCGTGTGGCAATACGATAATGCGTTAGTGATGGCCGTGTGCGATTTGGACAGCAACCGAGCCAATGATACCAAAGACCTGATTAACAGGTATTATGCCAAGAAAACGGGGAAAGACTACGATGGGGTAAAAGTGTACACCGACTACCGCGAATTACTGCTCAACAAAGACATCGACGCTGTATTGGTCAGCACGCCCGATCATTGGCACGCGCCGATTGTGATTCATGCTGTGGAAGCGGGCAAAGACGTGTATATGCAGAAGCCAGCCTCGCTTACCATTTCGGAAGGGCGGATGATGGCCGACGCCGTGAAACGCTCCGGTCGGATTGTTCAGGTAGGTAGCCAGCAACGGTCAACAAATCAGTTTCGGTATGCAGCCGAATTGGTGCGCAACGGCCGGATTGGCGATCTGAAAACGGTTTATGTCGGTTTACCTGGTGATCCTGGTGGCGATGAAGAAACGGCGATGCCTGTTCCAAAGAACTTTAATTATGATATGTGGTTGGGGACCACCCCCGACGTGTATTACACCGAAAAGCGGGTTCACCCACAGGTGGGATATGACCGGCCGGGTTGGTTGCGTTGTGAGCAGTTCGGTGCCGGAATGATCACGGGTTGGGGAGCCCACCACATCGACTGTGCGCACTGGGCCATGGATACCGAACATACCGGACCCGTGGAAATATGGGGTAAAGCCGACTTTCCCAAAAGTGGTTTGTGGAATGTTCACGGCATTTTCCAGACAGAAGCCCTGTACAAAAATGGCGTGAAAATGGTGGTCAGCAATGAGATCCCCAACGGTATCAAATTCGAAGGTACTAAGGGCTGGATATTCGTTTCGCGGGGTGATATGGCTGTTACGGCCAGTGATCCGATTGCCAAACAGAATGCCGCCAAAGCGCTCGATGCCAGCGATCCTAAACTAATCACTTCAGAAATTGGGCCCAACGAAACCCATCTGACTGTTAGTAAAGAACATCACGGCAACTGGCTAGAGAGTATCGTAAGCCGCAAGGAACCAATTGCACCCGTTGAAATTGGCCATCGCTCGTGTTCGGCCTGTTTGCTGCACCATGCGGCTATGAAACTGAACCGGAAACTCAACTGGAACCCCGATACCGAAAAATTCGTGAATGATCCCGAAGCCGATAAGCTTCTATCGCGACCACAGCGAAAAGCATATGCCATTGCTACAACAGCCACCGCCAAAAGGAGAGGGTAAACTAACTCAAGACACGCATGAACTACTATTTGCCAACAGCCGCTCTATTTGGAGCGGCTTTGTTGCTTGCTTTTCAAATGCCAACGCCGGCCCCAGATAGCCCCTTTCGGCTGATTACCCTCGACCCCGGCCATTTTCACTCGGCACTGGTCCAGAAGTCTATGTACGAGGGCGTTGATCCGGTTGTGCATGTTTATGCCCCCGATAGCCCCGACCTGCAAATGCACCTCGACCGGATCAAAGGCTACAACACCCGAGCCGAAAACCCGACGCGTTGGCAAGAAGAAGTCTATCGTGGCCCCGATTTTATGGCTAAGATGATCGCCGATGGCCAGAAGTCTGGTAAAGCCGGCAATGTGGTGGTTATGTCGGGGAATAATCGGTTGAAAACAGATTACGTCCGGCAGGCAGTTGGTGCCGGTTTTAATGTGCTGGCCGATAAACCAATGGTTATCAGTGGAGCAGAGTTTGGGAAGTTGCAGGAGTCATTTGCTACAGCGGCCAAAAACAAAGTGCTGCTCTACGATATTATGACCGAACGTTTCGAGATTTCGACGATGTTACAACGGGCTTTTTCGCGCCAGGCAACCCTGTTCGGAACGCTGGTGAAAGGTACCACCGATAAGCCCGCTGTAACCAAAGAGAGTGTCCATCATTTCTATAAGAATGTGTCGGGTAGTATCCTCACTCGACCGGCCTGGTTTATGGATGTAGCGCAGCAAGGCGAAGGCATCGTTGATGTGACAACGCACCTGGTCGATCTGGTGCAGTGGGAGTGCTTCCCGGAGCAAACCATCGACTACAAAAAAGACATTCGCCTGACATCGGCGCGTCGCTGGACCACCGACATGAATTTGAGTCAGTTTCGGGTGATTACGAAACGCTCTTCTTTTCCTGATTATCTGAAAAAAGATATAGTGCAGGATAGTGTGTTGCGGGTGTTCAGTAATGGCGAAATCAACTACCAGTTACGGGGTGTTCACGCAAAAGTATCTGTTATCTGGGCCTATGCGGCTCCGGCTGGCGGTGGCGATACGCACTACTCGATCATGCGCGGCACAAAAGCTAACCTCATTATTCGGCAGGGAGCAGAGCAAAAGTATAAGCCGACACTATACATTGAGCCGGGCGACGCATCGCCGGGCGACGCATCGCCGGGCGACGCTTCGCCGGCTATTGATAAGGCTACCATGGCGGCATCATTGAAAGCTGTTCTTCCCGCGATCCAGCGGGAGTTTCCGGGAATCGACGTGCAGCAAAACGGTGCTGGCTGGGTTATTACGGTACCTGACCGGTATAACGAAGGCCACGAAGCGCACTTTGGGCGGGTGATGCAAAATTATCTCAACTACCTGAAAGCGGGAAAAATGCCCGCCTGGGAAGTGCCCAATATGATTGCCAAATATTTTATCACTACCCAGGCACTGGCCTTAGCTAAGAAAAACCAATGAACAACCGTCGCACATTTCTGAAACAAACGACCGGATTAGCTGCACTGTCGGCTTTTTCGCCAAGTCTCTATGCCGGTCCAACTGTAGCGCCCCGCATTCAGTTTGCAGCTATTGGGTTGAATCACGGCCATATTTACAGTCAGATCGAGTCCGTAATTCGGGGTGGGGGTGAGCTGGTATCATTCTTCGCCAAAGAACCCGATCTGATTGCGGCTTTCACCAAACGGTATCCGCAAGTGAAACTTGCCCGTTCTGAAGCCGAAATTCTGGAAGATAAGAACATTCAACTCGTGGTGAGTGCCGCCATTCCCGACGAACGTGGGCCGTTGGGGGTTCGGGTGATGAAGGCTGGCAAAGACTATATGTCCGACAAACCTGGTATTACCACCCTTGAGCAATTGGCCGAAATTCGCAAAGTGCAGCAGCAAACAAAGCGAATTTACTCGATCATGTACAGCGAGCGGTTCGAAAACAAGGCAACCATAAAGGCGGGCGAACTGGTGAAAGCGGGCGCGATTGGGCAGGTTGTGCAAACCATTGGGCTAGGACCGCACCGGATTAGCCTGAGTTCACGCCCCGAATGGTTCTTTGACAAGAAACGATTCGGCGGCATTATCTGCGATATTGGTTCGCATCAGGTCGACCAGTTTCTGTTTTTCACGGGTTCTACCAAAGGAGAAGTCCTGTCATCGCAAACGGGTAACATCCATTACCCACAATACCCAAATTTCGAAGACTTCGGCGACCTGACACTGCGGGGAGACAAAGGGACGGGATATATTCGGGTTGATTGGTTCACGCCTGATGGGCTAAGTACGTGGGGCGACGGTCGACTGACGATTCTTGGCACCGATGGCTACATCGAAATCCGCAAGAATGTGGACATTGCCGGACGCACAGGCGGCAGTCACCTCTTCCTGGTTGACAAAAAGGAAACACGCTACATCGATACAAGTAAAGAAATGACGCCATACGGCACGCAGTTAGTCGATGATATTCTGAACCGCACCGAGACTGCCATGACGCAGGCACACTGTTTTCTGGCTACCGAACTGGCCCTGAAAGCCCAAAAACAGGCGCAGCGATTGAAGATTGCTTAACAGTATGGTGGATTTATATTGACTTTATACGCTATTATAGACTATTCCTGACCTCTTCATTTCTCTTCCTTTTCACAATTTCAAATTGCCTCGCTCAAGCAGATCGCGTCGCTTCAGCCCAGGTCTTGCCAGACCGGGTGAACTGGAAAAAGGTGAAAGTGCTGGTTTACAGCAAAAACGGTAAGGGCTACGTCCACGATAATATCCCGAATGCCATTCGGAGCATTCAGCGAATGGGCAAGGAGCACGGTTTCAGCGTGGATACCTCGGCCCGACCAGATGTGTTTACGGAAGCCAATCTAAAGCAATACACCGCTCTGATTTTCACCAGCACTAACAACGACGTATTCGACAATGATGATCAGCGGCTGGCGTTCCGTCGGTATATTGAGTCGGGTGGTGGGTTTGTGGGCATTCATTCAGTGGTTGGCACTGAGCGAAACTGGACGTGGTTCAAACGCATGATGGGGGGCACGTTTCTCTGGCACCCCAAATTCCAGCCCATGAAACTACGGGTTTTGGCCGCTCAACACCCGTCTATGTACGGCGTTTCGACTACCTGGGAGAAACAGGATGAGTGCTATTTTTTGAAAGAATTGTCGCCCGGCCCAACGGTGGTTTTGGCCAGCGAATTGGGGTCACTCAACCCTGCCGAAGCGGAAAAAATCAAAGCCTCTGCCGGCACCTACTCCGCCCTCTATCCCTCTGCCTGGTACTACGATTATGACGGGGGCCATACGTGGTGTACGATGCTCGGCCATGCCAAAACCGACTACGACGAACCCATGTTTGTGAACCACATTTTCCAGGGCATCAGATATGTAGTGAGTCAGGTGAAAACAATTGATGCGGGAAAAGCTTATGCTAAGACGATGGATGAGGAGATTAGGTGAGTGTCAGTATTGATCGTTTAACAACGTATGGATTTTATTGATTACTACAAGGTTCTGGGCATACTCAAAGGGGCTTCAGAAGAGGATATAAAGAAGGCATACCGCAAGTTGGCTCGGAAACTGCACCCGGATCTGAACCCAAATGATGCGGAGGCTAACAAGAAATTTCAGCAACTCAACGAAGCGCATGCGGTCCTGAGCGACCCTGAAAAGCGTACTAAATACGATCAGTACGGAAAAGACTGGGAACATGCCGAACAGGCCCGGCATGGAGGTGCCCGGCATGGAGGTGCCCGGCAACAGCAGAGACAACGTCAGGCTTACTCACCGGGTGATGGGGGAGAACACGATTTTTCGGAGGGTTTCGGTGGCACCAATTTCTCTGATTTTCTATCATCAATGTTCGGACAGGAAGGTGGGCCCCGCGCTGGTCGGCAGGAAGCAAAATTCAGAGGGCAGGATTTTGAAGCCGAGTTACGGCTGAATCTGCGCGATGCCTACACAACCCGTAAGCAAAACCTAACCGTTGGTGGCAAAACGATTGGTATCACCATTAAGGCAGGTGTCGAAAACGGGCAGAAAATAAAACTGTCCGGGTACGGTGCGGCAGGCGTTAATGGCGGTCCCACCGGCGATTTGTATATCACCTTTGTTATCGCCGAGGATTCGCGCTACAAACGCAAAGGCAATGATCTCTATGTTAAGGAAACCATCGACTTATTCACGGCTCTACTAGGCGGTGAAAAAATTGTTGAAACGCTGGATAGTAAGGTTAAAGTAACGGTGGCCGATGGAACCCAGAACGGAGCAAAAATTCGGCTAAAGGGCAAAGGTTTCCCTGTGTACAAACAGGACGGCGCGTTCGGCGATCTATACGTCGAATGGCAGGTACTTATACCTACGAATCTGACCGAGGAACAGAAAGACCTATTCCGTAAAGCATCGACTCTCTAATCGAACCAACCGTATGCTAACTGATCAATTGATTTCCGTCCACGAATTTTGTAGCTACCACCAACTGGACATCACGTTCGTCGAAACGCTTGAACAGCAGGGTCTTATTCAGATCACCACGGTAGAGCAGGGCCTTTATATCCAGCCAGATGCTGTCGCACCCTTAGAACGATTGGTTCGACTACATCAGGATTTAGCTATCCATACCGACGATCTCGACGTCGTCAACGAGTTAGTGGAACGAATCGAAAGTCTACAACAGCAGATTACTCAATTGCAAAACCGGCTGGCTTTTTATGAATCGTAGGGTTAGCCTGAGTGTAAGACAAGTGCGGTGAGGGAGTAGAAGTATTGTTCGCTGCTTCGTAAATTTGCGTCCTAAAAATTAGCGAAAATTATGGCTGGCCTGTTCTCCTCACTAAATCCGTTTAGCAAATCGACCTTTCAACCCAAGCGGATAGCAGACTATGTGGTTAGTTATGAAGCAATGCGGGATACTAACATTCCTGAAGAGCTTATTCCGCACACAGAACGGTTTCATCAGCAGGCTAAAACCAATCCTAACCAGCATTTAGCCACCGAACTGCGCCAGTGCATCGCTAAATACCCCAACGTCCCTTCCCTGAAAAACTATCTGTATACGACTTTGGTACAGATTGGGCAGGTAAAGGAAGCCAAACAGGTACTGAACGAGACCATTCGGAAACATCCCTGGTATTTGTATGCCCTCGCCACAAAGGCTCTGCAAACAATGCAGGAGGCCGACCCGGCTGATCCTGATAGCACCGCCGAAGCGACTGCCGAGGTGGAACGGTTATTTGATGGCCCCCCTACCGACATCTCACTGCTTTATCCCGAACGAAAAACGTTTCACTATTCCGAGGTAGAAAACTTTCTGTTGGTGTGCATCAACTATGAGATTCTGAAGCAAAACCCCAACGCTGCCGAGTCTCAATTGAAACTACTCAAAGAGGTAGGTTTCGAGAACAAACCCATATTGAATGCGCTCAGCCAGCGGATCGGGTTAACCCGGATGATGGTCAATATGAAGGCATTAATGGGTGCTGATACCGATACAAGCATCGGGGGCGAATTTAGGGCGGAAGATAGTCAGACCGAGGAGGCTCCCGCCTTTAATCATAGCGAAATACACTTGCTGTATGAGTATGGGTTTGAGCTTTCCGATGAGTATCTCCGCCAGATATTGGCCCTGCCGCGTCATACACTTACGGCTGATTTGAGTGCTGTGCTAACTGATGCGGTTAACCGATATTGGTATTTTATGGAGTTGGACTGGTCGGAAAAGACCCATTCATTTCCATTTCATGCCTTGCTCATAGCTGCCGAATTACAGGCAGACGACTGTTTTGAGGCCGTACTGAACTTGCTTCGTCAGGACGACGAGTTCCTTGAATACTGGTTTTCTGACTGGTCCGAAACCCTGATTGAACCGTACCTTACTCCACTCATTCCGCAACGGGCCGATGACCTGCGGAACTTTGTATGCGAGTCAGCCATGAGTGGTTTTGCCAAGGCAATGACAGCCGAGGCAATGGTGCAATACACCCTTAGAAACCCCGATCATCGGCCGGCTGCCCTGCACTGGTTTCGCGAGGTGATGAGCTTCCTATTGGCCCACGCCGACGATCCTGCCCTGCATGATACCGATCTGATGGCCAGCTTGACAGCGTATGCGTGCGACCTGAAACTAACGGAGTTATTGCCCCTGATTGAACAGATTTACGGCACAAATTTGGCCAGTCTCAATATGATGGGTGATTTCAAGGATGTCAAAAAAGCCTTTGGAGAACCTCAGCAGGTTAAAGATAAGCTGCGGGAAACAGAACCCGTCCAGGAACACTATCAGACACTCCGGGCGCATATGGAGCGGGCTGAGAAGGAAGAAAAGGACCAGTTGGCTAACCCGAAAAAGGGCGACCCCGACATCGGCGAGTTGCTGAGTTTATTTGGTGGGGACGACAATGATAAGGAGGAGGATGACGACTGGTATGTTCCGCAACAGCCGATCAAAGTGGTTCAAAAACCAGGCCGCAACGATAAAGTGACCGTTCAATACACGGGGGGAAAGTTGATGTCGGATGTCAAATACAAAAAAGTCGAAGCTGACCTTCAGGCGGGAAAGTGTGTGCTGGTGGAGTAATGAATCACCCTTATTAGTGAGCAATGATCTCATTATTATTCAATTCGACTAAGCTGTATAACTGAAAAAGCTGTATGATTTCACCAAAATTTTGCCGGAATAAATCCAGAAATTGCCGATTTTTCAAATTGCCAGTCGTAATCAATAACAACTTTGCCGGTTGTTTGAAAAGCAGATGGCTGTCATAAAAATCTGAATCTTTCGTAATCACAATCCGATCAGCATCATCGGCTACCGACCGAATCACTGAGTCGGGAGTTTCGTCACCGTCGGGCAGGTTATCGGTGTAGATAGCATCAAACCCTTTTTCCAACAACCAGGTTGCCAATATCGGTGGTAGTTGTGCATCAACCGTGACGACGGCCCGGCAAGAACCTCATGCCAGTACTTTCTGAATGCTCTTGACACGGGTAAGCCGGGCGGCATAGGTCAGGCAGGCCAATAGGTCGGCTTCTTCCAGGGTAGGATAATCTGCCAGAATTTCAGGGTGGGTCATGCCTGCCGCCAGCAAATCGAGAATCATTTCGACAGGGTATCGTTTGTTTCGAATTGTTGGTTTGCCGTGGCAGATGTCAGGATTAAGCGTAATCCGGGAAAGCAGCGTCTCCATTTTGGTTTGTGTTTTAGTGACTGAACAACGTTGTCCTAAAATCAGCCGTTCAATTTCCTGTTTGGCTTGGGTATGAAAGTTTTACGGCATCAATGTTTGATAAGTCTGCCTAATAAGCTGTTGATGAACTGGGTTTGGAAATCGCTGGATGAAAAATCGGTCGAACTGACTCAGACAGGTAACCGCAAACTCAATGTACTGATTCGTTTCATCAAAAGCATAGTCAACTAAATCTTCAATTGTATTCTCTAGGTGATTCTTCAATTTTTCTGCTGTGATCCGACCATCTTGATACCGCTCAATGTACTTTAGCAGTTTGTTAAAAATGCGATTATATACAAATTTCATGCGTTTAGCTGTCAGCGCAGGACGGTCCAGATAACACACCTTAATTGTTGTTCGACCAGCTTCGGTCAATCCTTCGATTTCACCACTGCCCGTAAATTCAAAGTGCTGCATAGGGTCAGGATCAACTTCAGGATTAACCAGCAAAGGTTGTTCACCTGCTAGTTTGTGGTGCGCAATAAGGCACAAACTTCGGTCTAACTCATCATTTAGCAAGGGCAATGGGTGTCCAACTGTTCGTTGCCCCCGTATGGGAAATTGCGTTGATTTCCGGCGATTACAACGCCCGCAGGCCAGCAGAAGATTACTCCATTCATAGCCAAGCCATTAGTAACCAGATACGTCGGGCTTGCCCTCAGCTGTAACTTTAGCTTTTGGCCTGTAATGTTCCACCTGCATCGTGGCTCCAGCCGATGTATCGGTTTCGCAAAAAGCACACTTGCCTTTGTAAATGAGATCAAGCGCGTCTCTCACCTCTTTGTGTCCGTAGATGTCGGTTTTAAAATCGTGACCCCCATGCTGAGCAAGTGTCTCGGCGATCAAATCCCGGCATCGCTGTTCCTGCAACACGGGTGGGGCTGTGGCAAAAACTTTTGTTACCTTTCTCATGAGTGGAACTCCTACACGGTGGAATGGCGAACTTTAAGAATGCCCAACTTTTCTTTGATGCGCTGAATACGTTGGGCATCGTTGTAGCTGTCTTCCGTTTCTACCTCGGCCATATTCTCTGCTGACTCCGGGATGATCTCGTCAAAACCGAAAATAGGCGAAGTCAAAATCGCGTTGGGTAACAATCGACTAAAATCAACATCTGGCTGGGTGATAACAACGCCGGTTTCCTCGTTACGTTCCACTGTCAGCACCAATGATTCTTTAGGCGCCCCCAATAATGGAATCGGGCTGTGAGTAGACGCAATAAATTGAACGTTGGGGAAAAGTTCTGAAAGCTTACCGGGTAATATTCGCTGGTATTTAGGGTGCAGATACAATTCCAGTTCGTCAATAATGACAATGCCCTTCAGGTCTTGCCAATTCTCTATCTCTCCCTGTCCGGCACTAAGCCGCAAAACCATATCGCCTACAAAGCCAATCAGATTGCGAAAACCTGCCGCCAGATCGGATAATTTGACGGATACATAGGCGTGCCCTTCGCGGTCTTTTTCAAAGTATTCCACAAATGGATTAGAAGGATTATCAATGTTAATTCGAATGTCTGCTAAATCGGGTATGAGTTTGCAGAAGGTATCGCGGAGTAATTTGAAGTATTGTGGCTTGTAGGCAAAGCTCTTAATGAGTTCAAATTCAATGTTGTAAAGAGGAGCCTCTGGGTAAAACAACGATTGAACAGCACCTCGCCGATAGTTGTTGCGGTCGGGAGGAATAGTTCGGGTGGTCAACAAACGCCCGGAACCATAAGCGGCCATTGGCAACAGTTCATCCGTATTTCGATACGTTGTGGCAGCAGAAACAGGTACAGGCACGGGCGGTGCTGTATATTGACTAAAGCTCATGGTACGAATATCGTTTTGTACACCAACCTGAACATTAATAACGGGATTGTCTGATTCATTCACCAAAGGCCGTTCATCGTAACCTTTCCAAATGCCAAGTGCGATTGCTTGCAGGACCGAACTTTTACCAAAACCGTTTTCGCCAGTCAGAAAAATCCAGTGTGTACCAGCGGGAATAGTGTCAATTTGTGCGTGTTTGATGCCTTTGTAATTCCGAATGTCCAGACTGATCAACCGGATGGGCAGGATTTTTTCAGATGGTAGCTCTGATTTCGTTTGAGCTGGTTTAGGAGAGTCTTCCAACGCTTGTTGAACGCTCTTTAACATCTCATCAAAGTGGTCTGGGCGGATAGGAAGCGCGTAAAAAGCGTCGGAGCGGTAATACTCAGCCGGAGAGATTGACTCTAAAAATCGTCCATTGGCTCCAAATCGACGGACCCAGTCATTCAGACCGTGATAGTCAGTGGCGAGAAACTTCTCCAATGCCTTGGTTGTACCGCCTTGGTCAGCGCTGTATTGACGAGCAAATACGTTTCTTTCTGACTTTAACGGAGGAGAGTTTAGCTTGTGTAAAGAGCCTTTTAGGGAATCGGCTATCAATCTATGTAAATCGACTACAGAATACTTTTGATCTCTGAGGACACTAAACTCCACTGTGCCAGATTGACCAACTTTTAAACCAAGATTAAACTCCTTACCCCCAGAATTGATGCTGTACCAAAAACTCAGACTAATACTCATTCCATCCGTGCGAAAAGGAATCTGAGTTTCACGAACTTGCTCAAAATTATCGTTGAGCATAAAGAAAAACTCGCGCCCGGCGGCCCGTTCGTCAAAATGCCGTTGGAGCAAATAGGCAAACACCTCGTCGCTGATTTCTTTAAGGCTTTTGTTCGGCTCTGCCATCAAATTGTCGTTTGTCGAAAGTTACGGTGTTTTTCGGCTACCCAAAAATAGAAGGTTTGAATAACAGGGCTGGTTTTTGCCATGTAGTTGACCACTGCCAGCCCTCTCTACCTCTATTTACCCCCGCTTCACCGCCACCCGCCCCAGCCACACCGCCAACCCGACAAAAGCCAGTGCGCCCAGCAATAAATAACCGCCTTCGCCCAGAACACTCGCGAGTGCCGGTTCGAGCGACAGACTCGCCAATCCTGTATAGATTGTATCATTGACGGAGAGCAAGGCTACGCATACGCCTGCTAAGGCTCCTCCGGCTACTAAACCCGTGGCAAACAGGCTGCCTTTGCCGAGATCAGCATCCTCTTCAACCTGGTTGGTACGTTTGGCATTCCAGTCAGAGAACGCTTTGACGAGGCCACCGGCGAAGATGGGTAGGGTAGTGGACAACGGCAGGTAAAGCCCCACGGCAAAGGCCAGCGCACTTACGCCCACTAGCTCGAAGACAAACGCGATAAACGCACCTACCAATACAAACTGCCAGTCGAGGTTGAACGACAACAGACCCTTGATGAGGGTAGCCATTAATGTGCCTTGTGGAGCGGGAAACTTATCGGAGCCAATGGCGTGCGTGATGCCCTGGGCTATCAGGTCGGGGGTCGGGGTATCCAGAATTTTTACGGTGGCCCCAATCACCAACGACGATATAATTACCCCGATAAACAGCGCTATCTGCTGATATTTGGGTGTGGCTCCAACAATATAGCCTGTTTTCAGATCTTGGGAGGTAGCTCCAGCCGTTGCGGCTGCTATGCAAATCATGCCACCCACCACCAATACCGCTGGTTCGTAGGCTTGCCCCGTTAGCCCAAAAGCAATAAAGATCAACGAAGTCCCCATGATTGTAGCAATGGTCATGCCTGATACGGGCGAGGATGAGGAACCAATTAGCCCCACAATCCGGCTGGCCACCGTTACGAAGAAAAACCCGAACACAATTACCAGGAGGCCAATGAGTAACTTAGTCAGTATGGAGTCACCGGGGATCTGGGGCAATACCAGCATCAGTGCAACCAGAGCTACGCTGCCAATTACGACTATTTTGATGCTCAAATCCTGTTCAGTACGGCGCGTAGTGGTGCCCTCTGCCGATAAATCGAACCCTTTGCCTCCCCCAAAACTCGACTTGAACGAGGACACAATTGTCGGGATGGTTTTTAGCAGGGTCATGAACCCACCCGCCGTTACGGCCCCTGCGCCAATCTGGCGGATGTAAGCCCGGTACACGGCCGCTGCCGTATCGGTGAAGGTTTTGGTTTGTGGGTTCCAGCCACCCGGTCCGCCCGCCGTTTGCAGGTCGGCGAGGTAGCCAAGTTTGATGAGCTGAGTCGCGATAACGTCACCCGGTACCAGCGATGCGAGTAAGGGAATTAGGCCCAGCCAGGCCAGAATACCCCCACCGACCAGTACCGCCGAAATTCGAAACCCAATAATATAGCCTACACCCAGGTATTCCGGCGTGATTTCGCCCGCCACCTGCGCCGACGGGAAAAAGCGATTCGTTTGCCTGGTGGCCCAGACTGGTACTTCGGCAATAACATGAAAAACCTTTTGCAAGAGTGCGTACACCAAGGCCACGCCTAGGCCCTGATAAGCTGTTTTGGCAAAATCACCCCCCCGTTCACCCGCAATAAGCACCGACGCACAGGCGGTGCCTTCGGGGTAAGGGAGTGTGCCATGTTCGTCGACAATTAATGATCGGCGTAATGGAATCATCATCAGCGTGCCAACCAAACCGCCCAGAATGGCCAGCGTCAGGATGGTCCAATAGTTAAAAAAATCGGCCCCAACCGACCCATCGGACTGTCCCCCCGTCAGAAACAGAAACCCTGGTAAGGTAAATACTACCCCCGATGCAATACTCTCACCCGCTGAGCCGGTGGTTTGGATAATGTTATTCTCCAGAATGGTTGTATTCAGAAACCGCCTTCCCAGCGAAATTGCCAATACGGCAATCGGAATAGAGGCCGACACCGACAGTCCAGCTTTCAAGGATAAATACACCGTGGCTGCCCCAAACAGAACCCCAAAAAGGGCACCCGTGATAATGGCTTTCAACGTGAACTCAGCAGGCGACTGATTGTCGGGGACGAAAGGTTTGAAGTCGGACATAGGAGATTTAGGTTTCTGGGGTCAAGTTAGGAGTTTGTAGCGAAAAAAAAGCCGGGGCCAGTTATGGCCCCGGCTTGTAAGGGTTTAGGTTCGGTCAGGCAATGGGGCTTAAAAATCCTCTTCCATCGAGAACTTTTTTTCCTCAACAGCTTCAACGGCAACCGGCTCGCCCGATTCTACTAGCAGTGCTTTGGCTTTCATAGCCTTGAATTTCGACATTACTTCACCTCGCTGGTATTCGCCAACTCGCTTCTCGAAGAAGTTGGTTTTGCCCTGAAGCGAAATCATGTCCATAAAATCAAACGGATTCGTGACGTTATAGACTTTTTTCAGATTCAACGAAACCAGTAGGTGGTCGGCCACAAACTCAATATATTGGTTCATCAACTGGGCATTCATGCCAATCAACGATACGGGTAGCGCATCGGTAACGAATTCTTGCTCAATTGCCACGGCATCTGTGATGATGCTATACAGCTCGCTTTCAGGCATTTTGTGCTGAATATGATCGGTATAGAGCATACAGGCAAAGTCGCGGTGCAAGCCCTCGTCGCGCGAGATCAGTTCGTTTGAGAATGTCAGGCCCGGCATCAGGCCCCGCTTTTTGAGCCAGTAAATAGAACAGAAAGAACCGGAGAAGAAGATACCCTCAACGGCGGCAAAGGCAATGAGCCGCTCGGCAAAGGAACCATTTTCGATCCAGCGCAATGCCCATTCGGCCTTCTTCTGAACACACGGAATGGTGTCGATGGCGTTGAGCAACCGGTCTTTTTCGTTCGAATCTTTTATGTATGTATCAATCAGCAGCGAGTATGTTTCGGAGTGGATGTTTTCCATCATGATCTGGAATCCGTAGAAACATTTAGCCTCGGCATACTGCACTTCAGAGAGGAAATTGACGGCTAAGTTTTCGTTTACGATCCCGTCGCTTGCCGCAAAAAATGCCAGTACATGCGAGATAAAGTGACGCTCGCCATCGTTCAAGTTTGCCCAGTCTTTCAGGTCTTGCCCGAGGTCAATTTCTTCAGCAGTCCAGAACGACGCTTCGTGGGTTTTGTAAAACTCCCAAATGTCCCAGTGCTTAATCGGGAAAAGAACAAAACGGCCTTTGTCTTCCTCTAGGATCGGCTCCATTGTAGTTGTCTGTACCATGCAGGCATATATCGTTTTAGGCGTGATAAAATACAAATTGGGGGGCATTGCTGGCCTGTAAAGGCCACAATGACCCCTCAAAAGTAAGCGTTTTTGGGCTACGGTCAAACATGATTTTTGTGAGATGAACACCCAAAACAAATCAAGTTTTTGTAACCGCAACGGAATCAAGCGGTTGCTGAAATTACGGCCAGGAAATATTCTAAAAAAATTTTTTTTGTCTGATTATCAGTGGTTTGTATAGTTTATACTCTCTTGGATCCACAGACTTTACTCCCTTTTCTGTTAGCTTTGTTCTATGAAAAGTACCCTTTCGCCTACGCCCATTAGTGTTGCCATGATTACGCTCAATTCCGAGCGATTGCTGCCCATTGTATTCGACGCCCTGAGGTGGTGCGATGAGGTTGTAGTGGTGGATTCGGGCAGTACCGATAATACTATTACAATTGCCCGCGAGTGGGGAGTTCGGGTTATGCATCGTGACTTCGATGGGTTTGGTACACAAAAGGGCTTTGCCGTTTCCCAGGCCAAAAACGACTGGGTGCTGGTGGTAGATGCCGATGAGCTTGTAACCCCCGAACTCCGCGATGAGATAATTGAGCGGGTAAATAATGAGCCAGGCGTGGTGGGTTATGAGGTACCCATTTCGCTGATTTTTCTGGGCCGGCTGATGAGCCACGGGGGCGAGTTTAAGATGCCGCATCTTCGCTTGTTTAACCGCACGTTTGGTACGTATAACACCAACCGCGTTCACGAAGATGTGGAACTGAAAGGAGGGAAAGTTTTGACACTGAAAAACCACATGCTTCACGATAGCTACGAGTCGCTCCATGAGTATTTCGAGAAAATGAACCGCTATACAACCGCTGGTGCGCACGACCTGAACGGACGTGGTCGAAAAGCCTCGCTAGGACAGGTGATGGGGCGGTTACCGTTGACGTTTCTGAAAGAATACTTGCTCAAACGCAACTTTATGAATGGCTACCCTGGCTTTGTATGGTCACTTTTTTCGGCGTTTTATCCGGTAATGAAATACGCCAAGCTGCGTGAGATCCAACAAAAAAGGCCGTCCCCGTAGGAACGACCTGCACGCATTTATAAAAACAAGGCCAACTTGTAGCCTCGAATAGAGCCTTAAAAAAGATCTTTGATATCAATTCGGCGGTGGAGTTGATCTTCGTTTTTCAAGGGTAATAGCACTACTACTCTGCTTTCTTCGTGGATAGCCTCGATCTGATCGGCCTCAACGAAGTTTGGAATGTCGAGCACCCGCAAGAACATCGGCACAGCCAAACGCTGCGAATTGCCACCCGGATTCAGTACATCGTCGTCCTGCCTCGTCGCCGTGCCAACAAGGAGGCTGTATAAAACTAGTTTGTTGCCTTCAACCAATACATTGAAGGAGTTGGCATTAACGCCGGGCGCCGACAGTGTAATGACGAGTCGCTCATCTTCGCGCTCCACATTCATTGTTGTCATGCTCGAACCGCCGTAGAGTGTATTGAGAAGGTCAATCTGACCCCCCGTTCCGCTGAACACATTTTCTATCGCTCTCATCGGTATCTGTTGTTTACTGTTCAAGTAAGAGATATTAATCAAATGCCGTGCCGACTGTATTATTTTAATTGAACGCCGACAGGCTGTCAGTATTTTTTCCGTAAAAGGGCTACTATCAGCCGTTTTGGCGTATTTTTGACCACTTACTACCGTGACGCTCTTTAATAAATAAGTATGTGGATTTTTATCGCGTTGCTTTTTAGCGTATTTGTGGGGTTGTATTTCCACAGCCGTCGCCATAGTCTCCGGGTTCTGATGTACCATAAAATCAGCATAGCTGGCACCAATTTTATGACGGTGACCACAGAACAGCTTCGTCAGCATCTTTCCTACCTGCGGCAAGCCGGGTACCAGTTCGTCTCATTACCGCTTGTGCTGGAAGCCTTGAAACAAGATGCTGCCGTCTCGTTACCGCGCCGTGCCGTGTTGGTCACCTTCGACGATGCATACCAGAATAACTTAACCAACGCGCTGCCTATTTTACAGGAGTTTGCCGTACCACCAACTATTTTTGTATCGACAGCTTTTGTAGGTGGCACAAATGAGTGGGATGGCAGCACTGATCAGATCATGACAAGTGAACAACTACAGTGGTTGGCTAGCCAAAATTTTACGCTGGCGTACCATTCGCACCGGCACCTGAATTATAAAAACCACTCTCCCGAAGCCATACAAGCCGATCTGATTACCAATGTTCAGGAAGCTCATCGGCTGGGGCTGCCAATGTCGCCTGCTTTTTCATATCCGTATGGCGGACGGCCCAAGGACCCCGCAGCCCGGCGGCAAATGATCGACGAGATGGAACAACTGGGAATGGGGGCTGCGTTCCGAATTGGGAATCGGATCAATCCCATACCAATTCGTGACTCCTACAACCTGAACCGAATCGACGTTCGCGGCACCGATTCGTTTGCCGTGTTTAAGCGAAAAGTGAGATGGGGGAAATTGATGTAGACTATGCACATTAAAATAGGAACACGGGCAAGCCGACTAGCACTTTGGCAGGCCGAATACATACAGCAATTGCTACAGGACGGGGGGCTTACCTCCGAACTAGTACTAATTGAAACAAAAGGCGATCAGATTCTGGACCGGTCGCTGGCCAAGCTCGGAAGCAAGGGGGTGTTTACCCAGGAACTGGAGGATCAACTCCGGGTTGGTAGCATCGACATTGCTGTACATAGTGCCAAAGACCTGCAATCGTCGTTACCCGCTGATTTGGGTATCATAGCCTTTACGGAGCGCGAACAAGCCAATGATGTATTGGTGAGCCGCAATAAGACACTCTCGTTGACGAGTGGACAGGCATTTGTGATTGGTACCTCATCGACGCGCCGGGTAGCCATGTTGAAACAGTATGCTCCACATCTGCATGTCGTTGATATGAGGGGGAACCTACAAACGCGGCTTCGCAAACTCGACGAGGGACAATGTGATGCGCTTTTGCTGGCATACGCGGGGGTTCACCGGATGGAATACGACGACCTGATTGCCGAACACTTGTCCCTGTCGGAGTTTACACCCGCTGTGGGGCAAGGGAGTGTGGCCATTGAAGCCGCCAATAAGCTGCCTACTGACAAACTCGACGCTATCCGCCAGTTAACAAACCACGAACCAACCGAAACCTGTTTGACTGCGGAGCGGGCCTATCTCCGGCGGCTTGAAGGAGGTTGTAGTATTCCGGTGTTCGCTTTGGCAACCTGGGTCGGGCAGGATGTCAGTCTGACAGGCGGGATTATTAGCTTAGACGGTACGCAACTACTCCGCGAGACGTTTACTGGCCCCCCCGGTGAGGCCGAACAATTGGGCCAGCAACTGGCCGAACATGTGCTGGCAATGGGCGGGCAGGAAATTCTATTGAGCATCCGGGAACAGCTATAACTTTATTTGACATGACTATCCGAATTGCTCAAACAGACGCCGATTTACAACAATGCTTGCCGGCCTTACTGGTTTTACGTCCCCACCTAAACGAAGCCAGGGCGATGGCTATGTTGCAGGAGCAACAGGCTCACGAACAGTTTCAGGTGGCCTTTGTTGAGGCAGGTGACACCCCCGCTCCGGCCGTAATAACCTACCGCAAATTAACCCTGCTCGTTTCGGGCAAGACGGTATATATTGATGATTTGACCACCTTGCCTAGTGCGCGGGGGAAGGGATATGCAGCAGCCTTGCTGGATTTTGTAATCGACCAGGCCCGTCAATTGGGTTGCCAAACCGTTTCGTTAGATTCGGGGCATGGAGCAGACCGAGCCGATGCCCACCGGCTGTATCTGAATAAACGGTTTCGTATAAGCAGCCATCATTTCTCACTCACCTTATGAACCTCTTCAAAATCAGTTGGAGTAACCTCCGTGATAAGCCTCTGAGCAGTTTTTTAAGTGGTCTGCTAATGACCCTTGGTATTGCCATCATCTCACTGTTGCTGCTGTTAAACAAGCAGTTAGACGATCAGTTTCGACGCAACATCCGGGGGATCGACATGGTGCTGGGAGCGAAGGGAAGCCCGTTGCAACTGATTTTGTCGAGCATTTACCAGATCGACTCGCCGGTAGACAACATTCCCCTGGCCGAGGCCGAACGCCTGACCCGCAACCCAATGATAAAAACGGCCATCCCACTGGCTCTCGGCGACAATTACCGCTCGTTTCGGATTGTGGGTACAAACAAAAAATACCTCGATCATTTTGAGGCCACCGTTGGTCAGGGTAAGTTGTTCGCGGCTGATTTAGAATGTGTTATTGGTTCACGGGTTGCCGATGCGACGGGCCTGAAAATTGGGGATTCATTTGCCGGTTCGCACGGTTTAGATGAAGCGGGAGAAGCCCACGAAGAAACCAAATACAAAGTGGTGGGCATTCTGAACCCCAGTAATTCTGTCGCCGACCAACTGATTCTGACCCCTGTATCGAGCGTATGGGCTATTCATGAGCATCATGAGGAGCACGAAGGAGGAGCAGAGAAAGGAGCCGCAGTAGCTGAGGAAGACCACGATCATGAACACGAAGGCGAAGAACACGCCGATGAAGAACGCGAAATCACGAGTATGCTCATCAAGTTCCGGAATCCAATGGGGATGATGCTGGCGCGGGGGATCAATACCAACTCCAAATTACAAGCCGCAATGCCCCAAATAGAGGTAAATCGCTTGTTTGAGTTACTGGGTGTAGGCGTTGAAACGCTGCGCTATCTGGCCTTAGCCATCATTTTTGTAGCGGGCATTAGTGTATTTGTCTCGCTCTATAATTCATTGAAAGAACGCCGGTATGAGATGGCCCTGATGTTGTCGATGGGCGCTACCCGGACCCAGTTGTTCACAATGTTACTGCTCGAAGGACTGGTTTTAGCACTGATCGGCTTTGTTGCTGGACTACTAATCAGTCGTCTGAGTTTGTGGCTGATCTCTGGCTACGTGCAGGGTACTTATCATTATAACCTGGCCAACTTCGGCATTCAACCCGAAGAATGGTACATTCTGGGAGCAGCCATCCTCATTGGACTAGTGGCCGCTGCCCTACCTGCCATTGGCGTTTACCGCATGAATATTTCGCGGACGCTGGCAGAGGAGTAGGGGTTACACTTTGGCCAAACTGAACGGGAAGGGGTAACTCACGATCAATAATGATCCCTTACCGAGATGATTTTGATGTAGTAGTCGGTGACCTCGTAAACAAGTCGATGTTCTTGCGTAATTCGGCGAGACCAGAAGCCGCTAAGGTTATGTTTTAGAACTTCAGGTTTGCCCTCACCCTCAAAGGGTGTACGGCGTATTTCTTTCAGCAACTTGATAATCTTCTGATAGACTTTTTTGTCTTCAGTCAACCAGTCGGTACAATCATCAAACGCTCCACTGTCAAATAGAAGCTCTCTGTTCAAGTTCCTGGAGTTGGTCAAAGGTAAGCGAAACCGTGTTTTGATTGGTGCGGACGTTTTTAGCCGCAGTTTCCAAGCGTTTAGCACGGGCCGGGTCGCTCAGGAGATAATTGGTCTCATCCATCGCTTCAACGGTAATTTTAAGTACGTTCCCTCCAAAACTTTTTCGAAACAAGTCGATAAACTCTTCCATTTCGTCGGGGCGGATCTGATAGGTAGTCGTCATAGTCAGCGTGAAAGTCGGTAGTAAACAAATATAAAACAATTCGTAGACAGAGTAGCCCAAACCGGGTTTACCACATGAATATTTCGCTGACGGTGGCGGAGGAGTAAAACAAGAAAACAGAAAATGACAAAATAGCCCGCTGAAAACCAGCGGGCTATTTTGTTGAGTAAGGCATTTGTTGGAAAGGCTTATACGTTTTCCGAGGTCAGTTTGGCACCCAGATATTCGCGGTTCATGCGGGCAATGTGATCCAGCGAAATCGACTTGGGGCATTCTACCGAGCAGGCACCTGTAAACGAACAGGCTCCGAAACCTTCGGCATCCATTTGAGCCACCATCCGTTCTGCGCGGATTTTACGCTCTGCCTGACCCTGAGGCAGTAACGCCATATGTGAGACCTTAGCCGACACAAATAGCATGGCCGATGCATTTTTGCAGGCTGCTACGCAGGCTCCGCAACCAATACACTGGGCAGCATCCATAGCCTCGTCGGCAATGGTACGGGAAATGGCAATCTCGTTGGCATCGGGAGCCGAACCCGTATTTACCGACACATAACCGCCCGCTTGTACTACCCGGTCGAAAGCTGTACGGTCGACCATCAGGTCTTTGATAACCGGGAAAGCCCGCGCCCGCCAGGGTTCCACAATAATTGTATCACCATCATTGAACGACCGCATGTGCAGCTGGCAAGTTGTGGCACCCGTTTGGGGGCCATGCGCCCGCCCGTTGATGTACATTGAACACATACCGCAAATACCCTCACGGCAATCGTGATCGAACGCAACGGGTTCATCGCCTTTCTTGGTCAGTTCGCCGTTCAGCACGTCGATCATTTCAAGAAAAGACATATCGGGTGAGATATTATCGAGACCATACTCGACTAGTTTCCCCGCTGTATTGTTATTTTTCTGTCGCCAGATTTTAAGATTTACTTTCATGATAGTGGTCAACGACTGCTATTTGTAGCTACGCTGGGTCAGTTTAACGTTCTCGAACACCAAATCTTCCTTGTGCAGCACTTCAGGCTGGTTTTCGCCAGCGTATCCCCAGGCGGCAACGTAAGCAAAGTGTTCATCGTTGCGGAGCGCTTCGCCGTCTTCGGTTTGGTGTTCCTCGCGGAAGTGACCCCCACACGATTCTTCGCGATTCAGCGCATCGTCAACCATCAATTCGCCCAGCTCGATAAAGTCGGCAACGCGGCCAGCCTGTTCGAGCGTCTGGTTCATTTCCTCGTTGTCGCCCGTGACGCGAACGTTTGTCCAGAACTCTTTCTTCAACTCCTGAATCATGCCTTTGGCTTTTTTCAAGCCCTCAGCCGTGCGCGACATGCCGCAATAATCCCACATAATCAGACCCAGTGCCCGGTGAAATTCGTCAACGGGTTTTTGACCGTTGATCGACAAGAGTCGCTGAACCTGATCGCTTACCCGTTTCTCAGCCTGTTTGAACGCAGGCGAATCAACAGACACTTTATCGGCTGAACCAATAGTTGCGAGGTAGTCTCCAACGGTGTAAGGAATCACGAAATACCCGTCGGCAAGGCCCTGCATCAGGGCCGAAGCGCCCAGGCGATTAGCACCGTGATCGGAGAAATTGGCTTCGCCGAGAGCATACAAACCCGGAATGGTCGTCATCAGGTTGTAGTCAACCCAAAGACCACCCATCGTGTAGTGAACCGCCGGATAAATCATCATCGGTGTTTCGTACGGGTTGTCGTCCACGATTTTTTCGTACATCGCGAACAAGTTGCCGTACTTCGCTTCAATGGTTTTCTGACCATCGCGTTTGATAGCATCGGCAAAATCGAGGTATACTGCCAGACCCGTCTTGCTCACCCCCCGACCTTCGTCGCATACGTATTTAGCATTACGAGAGGCCACGTCGCGTGGTACGAGGTTCCCAAACGAGGGGTAACGACGCTCCAGGAAGTAGTCGCGATCTTCTTCTTTCAGGTCAGTTGGTTTCAACTGGCCCTTCTGAATTTTCTGCGCATCTTCTTTCGATTTAGGAACCCACACCCGGCCATCGTTCCGCAACGACTCCGACATCAGCGTCAGCTTCGACTGGTAATCACCTTTCACAGGAATACACGTCGGGTGAATTTGGGTGAAGCAAGGATTAGCCATCAACGCGCCGTGCTTGTGAGCACGCCATGCGGCTGTTACGTTCGACCCCATCGCGTTGGTCGAGAGGTAAAACACGTTGCCATAACCACCCGTGCAAAGTAGCACTGCATGGCCCGAATGCGACTCGATTTTACCCGTGACCAGATTACGAGTAATGATACCCCGCGCTTTGCCCCCCTCTACTACGAGGTCAAGCATTTCGGTGCGGGGATATAGTTTCACTTTTCCGTTGGCAACCTGACGGCTCAGCGCTGAGTAAGCGCCCAGCAACAATTGCTGACCGGTTTGGCCACGGGCGTAAAACGTCCGTGATACCTGGGCACCCCCGAACGAGCGGTTGGCTAGTAGTCCGCCGTATTCGCGGGCAAAGGGAACACCCTGAGCCACACACTGGTCGATGATACTTACGCTCACCTCAGCCAGGCGGTGAACGTTACCTTCGCGGGCGCGGTAATCTCCTCCTTTGATAGTGTCGTAGAACAGCCGGAAAACAGAGTCACCGTCATTCTGGTAGTTTTTGGCGGCATTGATACCTCCCTGGGCAGCAATGGAGTGCGCCCGACGGGGGCTATCCTGAAAGCAGAATGCCTTTACATTGTAGCCCAATTCGGCTAGCGAAGCGGCAGCTGATGCGCCGGCCAAACCCGTTCCGACCACAATAATGTCGTACTTACGCTTGTTGGAAGGATTTACTAATTTGAGCGCAAACTTAGCCCGCACCCATTTTTCGGGAAGTGGGCCTTCCGGAACTTTTGACTTTAATTCCATAGTCGATAGTTGGTTAGGTGCCATTAGCCAATGAAGCCGCTAGTCTTTAAGAAAATGTAAATTGGCATAGCCGCAAACAGGGCCGGAATCAGAATGGCGAAAACATAAGTGCCGATCGTTTCGATCAGGGGTGTATACTTTTTATGGCGCAGGCCCAGGGTCTGAAAACCACTTTGAAAACCATGGACAAGGTGATAGCCCAGCGCTGCCATCGAAATTACGTAAATCAGTACGTACCACCACTGCGAGAAAGCAGCCAAAACCACCTTGTAAAGGTCTTTGTACTCTTTACCGTCGTATTCGGCCGTTGGTACGGAGCCAAAGTGCATCTCGAACCAGAACGTGCGCATGTGCAACACAATAAATATAAGCAGTACTGTGCCTAATATGCCCATATTGCGCGACGACCAGGCGCTGTTGGCTTCGGGTCGTTTGTAAGCGTATTCTACAGGCCGGGAAGCCCGATTGTGACGCGTCAGTACAAGTGCCATGAGCGCATGTACCAGGATTGAGGTGTAAAGAAGATAAGAAACCGTAAGAATGAGCGGGTTGTGCGTCATAAAATACGTGTACTCATTGAATGCCCTTCCTTCATCCCCCTTGAACAATTGCAGGTTTCCAGCCATATGAATGACCAAAAACGTACTCAGAAACAGCCCGGTTAGCGACATAATTACTTTGCGGCCAAGCGAACTGGAAAGCGTTTGTGTTACCCAAGACATACCGTGTAGTGCACCGATTATGCGTAAAACTTAAAGGATTAATAGCCTGTTCAGACTGAGGGTCAAAGCTAAAGCACAAACCTCATGCGTCCAAAATCAAGGGTATTTTTTCAAATGAAGTTTCTTAATTTGTAACCGCTTCAAATAGGCTATGTTACCTGAACATAAAACAGAGTGTTAGAAATTTTTGTTTGTTTGTTCCAAAAAATTTGAATCTAGGATAAGACTCACTTTTTGGAGTGAATAAACGAAAGCTGTTCCTTTGCAGCTTATTGAGTGATTGAGCGAAGTGCAAAGAGTTGCTTACGTTCGCTCAATCAATCATTCGCTCAATCACTCAATAAAAATCCCTTAATAAACTATGAAGGCATACGTATTTCCCGGTCAGGGGTCTCAATTCAAAGGCATGGGCCTTGACTTGTACAAGAATGGTTCGCCAGTCGTTAAAAAGCTATTCGAACAGGCCGACCGAATTCTGGGCTTCGACCTGACCAAAATTATGTTTGAAGGAACCGACGAAGCACTCAAACAGACCAACGTAACCCAGCCAGCTATTTTTCTTCATTCGGTTGCACTGGCTAAAACGGTTAAAGACTTCAACCCCGATCAGTTTGGTGTGGCTATGGTTGCAGGGCACTCACTAGGTGAATTTTCAGCCCTTGTAGCCGCTGGATCCTTGTCGTTTGAAGATGGCCTTCGATTAGTATCGCAACGGGCCGAGGCCATGCAGCGCGCCTGCGAAATGAATCCCTCGACAATGGCTGCTGTTTTGGGCCTCGACGATGCGACCATTGAGCGGATTTGTGCCGATGTGATGGCATCGGGCGAAGTGGTTGTGGCGGCTAACTATAACTGCCCCGGTCAGGTCGTGATTTCGGGAAGCAACGAAGGCGTTCGGCTAGCTGGTGAGAAGTTGAAAGAAGCCGGAGCCAAGCGGGTGTTGCTATTGCCTGTTGGTGGGGCTTTTCACTCGCCTTTGATGGAACCCGCCCGCGAAGAACTGGCCGAGGCTATTGCTGATACTCCGTTCAGCCTGCCGCGTTGCCTAATCTACCAGAATGTGAACGCGCAGCCCGCCACTGCTATCCAAACCATAAAAGCCAACCTCATTGCTCAACTCACGGCTCCTGTCCGCTGGACGCAATCGGTAGAAGCGATGACCGCCGACGGAGCTACCTTGTTTATTGAATGCGGACCAGGCAAGGTGTTACAGGGTCTTGTGAAAAAGATTGTGGCTGGTGTTGAGGTTGCCAGTGTGTAAATGGGATTTTGGGTTTCAGGTTTCACGCTTCGCTGTTTCAGGTTTCAATTTTCGTGTTTCCTAAGCTGCTGTGCATGAGTGTTTTGAAACTTGTGGGCTGAAATCTTAAACAATTTTTGAAACCAGCTCTTGCTTTTCCGCCGTACAAACCGTTATATTTGCACTCGCAAACGCGAAAAAAGCCCGATAGTATAAGGGTAGTACGACAGATTTTGGTTCTGTTTGTGGAGGTTCGAATCCTTCTCGGGCTACAATTGAAAACGCCTAATTAGCTGAACAATAGCTGGTTAGGCGTTTTTAGTTTGCTGTGGAATACCGGCTTGGTATTCGCCTAACTAGAGTTCGTTCATTTTGAGAAACAGTATTATCCAGCTAATTTCACTCAAACTCTAAACGGCGATGTGTTTGGGTAAACCGGCTTACTTAGTACATCATCTTCAAACTGTTACAACCCTGTTTTTCAGGCACATTTATGGTTTATTCCGAGTTCATCTTAAACAAGTAAATAAGCAATTAAAATGAGAAACAACATTCTAATAACCATAGCTGCTACCTCGCTAGCGTTTGCAGCCTGTGGTCAAACTACGTCTACTAACACGCAAGCTCTTGCATCGGTAGAAACCAAAGAGCCCAATTCAACCTATAAATCTGCTTTCCCGGGTCAAACCAGAATAGGTGGTGTAAAATCGGCCACCAACTACGAAGGCAAGGTATTGACGGAAGCACTTAAGAGCCCCTGGGGTATTACGAGTTTGCCTGATGGCCGACTGCTCATTACCGAGAAACAGGGAACCATGCGCATTGTTACAACTGATGGCAAGGTAAGTGAGCCGATCATGGGTACGCCAAAAGTTAATTCGGATGGTCAGGGAGGTCTCCTGGGAATTCGAGTTGATCCCGCTTTTGAGACCAACAGAATGGTATACTGGGTGTTTTCTGAACCTAGTGCAGATGGTAACCTGACAGCGGTTGCCAAAGGCAAGTTGGCTGCCGTTGAAAAAAGTATTGAGGGAGCAACGGTCATTTACCGCGCTACACCTGCCTATAAAGGTACTCTGCATTATGGTGGACGGATTCTTATTACTAAAGATGGTAACTTGCTGATTAGCACAGGGGAGCGATCAGATAAAATAACCCGGCCACAAGCCCAATCACTCAATTCAGGCCTCGGAAAAGTAATTCGAATTACAAAAGAAGGCAAACCTGCTCCCGGTAATCCGTTTGAAGGTCAGGCTGGTGTTCGCCCCGAATTATACTCGTATGGACACCGCAACGTACAGGGACTTGCCATTGATCCGGTGACGGGCGATGTGTGGGAAGGCGAATTCGGTCCAAGAGGGGGTGATGAGATCAACCACATTAAACCCGGCAAGAATTATGGCTGGCCCACCATTACCTACGGCATCGAATACAGTGGTGCGAAAGTGGGCGAAGCCATTCAGCAGAAAGAAGGGTTCGAACAACCGGCTTATTATTGGGACCCATCGGTATCACCTAGTGGTATGACGTTCTACTCAAGTGATAATATCCCTGAGTGGAAGAATAATCTCTTTGTTGGCGCGCTGAGCGGAATGCACATCGCTCGGCTTATTATCAAGAATGATAAGGTAGTAGGTGAAGAACGGTTACTGGCCGATGAGTTCCAGCGGTTCCGGGATATAACTCAGGGTAAGGATGGTGCCTTATATGCCATTACAGATCAGGGACGGTTATACAGAGTCTATAAAAAATAGAAGCTGAACAACTAACCTATGGAACCATTTTTTAGGGTCTAAAAGGTCAATAGTGCTGCCCACGATCTTCATCTGTTTCCTGATGAAGATCGTGGATGACATACCCAAGTTCAGCATCCGTCGAATAACCACTTGCGCGTAGTCTTTACTCTTTCATGAACTGGCTCAAATTAGCCTTCGTAACTAACTGAAAGGGAATAAGTATCTCTTTTGGGTACGGTTGTTTTTTGGCCGCTTTAACGGCAATTTCAACCGCTTGCGCACCTTGTTGCTGAGCATTCTGAAATACCGTTGCGTCCAACGTCCCCTTCTTCAGAGCCTGTAGCCCGTCTGTAATAGCGTCGATACCAACTACTACGACTTTGTCCTTCAGGCCTGCGTCGGTCAGGGCTTTTACGGCGCCTAATGCCATCTCGTCGTTGTGAGCAAAGACACCATTAATCTGATTACCGTACGACTGAATCCAATTCTCCATCAGCGACATTCCCTTGGCACGGTCCCATTGGGCGGTTTGCTGGGCGAGCAACTTCATGTTGGGATACTTTTTCAGCACGTCAAGGGCGCCTTGCGCCCGTTTTAACTGGCCTGTCTGCCCCATGTAGCCCTCAATCATCACCACATTGCCTTTGCCTCCCAGTTTATCGGCCAGAAATTGCATGGCAATACGACCCGCTTCTACATCGTCGGAACCGACAAAAGCGGAGGGTTTTGTACTGGTTTCGGAGTTTACGTTGATAATCGGAATACCAGCGGCCAATGCCTTTGCTACAGCCGGCGAACAGGCTTCTACTTCGGCGGGGTTTAGGATAATAGCGTCTACATTCTGGGCAATGAAACTCTCTACCTGCTCGACTTGCTTCAGAGCCGACCGCTCCGCATCGACGGTGATTAGCTCAATACCATCCTGTTCGGCCTTTTTGACCATTTCGTCGTGGACATTTACCACGAATTCATGTTGCATACTAAGCATGGTAGCACCAATAACCAGCTTTTTGCCGTCGGCGTTGGTGGCTTCTTTGCTCGTTGACGAAGTCTGATTACAGCCGGCAAACAGGAATGTGATTGCCAGGGCTGACGAAATAAGGGTAGGGGTATAGTTCATACTGAGGTTAATTTCTTTTTTGGTTCATGCTATCCAACACCACGGCTCCAACAATAATGACTCCCATAACCACCTGTTGGTAATAAGAGCTAACGTTGAGCAGGTCTAAGCCATTACTAATTACGCCAATCAGGAGCGCACCAACCAAGGTGCCGGTCATGGTGCCGGTGCCGCCCGATGTGCTGGTGCCGCCGATGATGGCAGCGGCAATGGCATCTAACTCAAAACCGGCACCCGCGTTTGGCTGACCCGTGCTGATTCGGGAGGTCAGTAAAATTCCGGCTAGAGCCGCCAAACCACCAGCCAGTACATAAACGAGCATTTTTACGCGAGGCACCTGGATACCCGAAGCTCTGGATGCCTGTTCGTTGCCGCCCACCGCATACATATACCGGCCTGAAACTGTTTTGCGGAGGATAATAGTGCAGACAATAAAGGCGATAATCAGGATGAGAATAAGCGTTGGTACCCCGAATATTTTTCCGCCACCCAGAAAATTGAACGTGTCTGAGAGGTTCGATACAGGACGACCTTTGCTCAGAATCAACGCTAGACCACGGCCAATGGTCATGGTGCCCAGCGTGACAATAAACGGCGGCACGTTGCTTCGCGTGATGACAAATCCGTTGACAGCGCCGAACAAAATACCCGTTAGCAAACCTGCGCCAATAGGAACTATAACGGGGTACGTGTCGGGGTGGGCAAATGTAGCCGCCACCACGCCTACAACAGCAACAATAGACCCGATAGACAGATCAATGCCCCCTGTAATAATGACGAACGTAACACCGAAGGCAAGCAGCGCGTTGATGGAAACCTGGGTCACAATAATCATCAGGTTCTGAACGGTCAGAAATTTCGGACTAATCAGGGCTAGTGTAAGGCAGATGGCGAAGAAAGCCACGACGATGCCGTACTGGCCAATTTTACGGAAATAGGTTTGGTAGGACTTGCCGGGTAAGGTAGTGTTCATTAATTAAATTGGGTAACTGGGTAATTTAGGTAAGTGAGTAAAGTGAATTACCTAATCGCCAACAACCTGCATGGCATGATGCATGATCGTTTCGGGCGTGGCCTCATCGGTAGAAAGCACAGCAGTCTGATTTCCTTTTGCCAACACTACAATTCTATTACTCAACCCCAGCAGCTCTGGAAGTTCTGAGGAGATTAAAATGATGGCTATTCCGTTAGCAGTCAGCCGATTGATTAGTTTGTAAATTTCTGCTTTTGCCCCTACATCAATTCCTCGCGTCGGTTCATCCAGAATGACCAAAGCTGGAGCAGACAGCAATACTTTCCCAATGACTACCTTTTGCTGATTTCCCCCGCTTAGGTGTGTTACCTGTTGATCGAGACCGGCAATTTTAATGTTCAGGTCACGCACGGTTTTCGTCGCTGCTGTGGACTCGCTTTTTTCAGCCACGATGCCTCGTTTTGCAAAGGTTGGCAGACTGGCCAGGGTAATATTATGCTTTACTGACAAGCCCGGAATAAACCCGGATGCTTTTCGATCTTCGCCCACAAAGCCGATTCCATGCCGGATGGCGTCCTGTGGTGATCGAATCTCAGTCAGTTGGCCATTGATGCGTATTTCGCCCTGCTCGTAGGGGTCCAGCCCAAACAAAGCACGGGCAACTTCGGTACGACCCGCGCCCATCAGCCCGGCAATGCCCAGCACCTCGCCCGCATGAACGGCAAAATTGATGTTTGAGAATTTTCCCGGCTGACTCAGGCCGCTGACCGCTAACACTTCTTTTCCCAACGTGGTATGAATCTCTGGAAACAGACTTCCCAACTCCCGACCTACCATCATCGAAATCAGCGAATTGGGGGTGAATTCATTAGCTGGTTTAGTAGCGATGAATTGGCCATCCCGCAACACCGTAATGGTATCGGCAAGCGTAAAAATCTCGTCTAATTTGTGCGAAATGTAAATGATAGCCACGCCTTTTTGCTGCAAGTCGCGGATGATTCCAAACAGCGTCGCCACCTCTTTATCGGACAAGGCGGAGGTTGGCTCGTCCATAATAATCACTTTAGCCTCGTTAGACAGCGCTTTGGCAATATCAACAAGCTGCATTTCGGCAACGCTCAGATATTTCATCGGCGTTTCGGGTCGGATTTGCACGCCCAGGTGATTCAGTAATTCTGTGGCCTGTTGATTAAGGCTTTTTTCGTCGACCCAGCCAAATAGACCACGCTTAGTTTCCTTACCCAGAAAAATATTTTGGGCCACTGTCAGTTCAGGAACCGTCAGTAACTCCTGATGAATCATTGAGATACCCCGTTTCAGCACTTCACCAACGTTGCTTGTTTTTAGCGGCTCCCCGTCAAACACAATTTCGCCCGAATCGGGGGTGAGCAGCCCGATCAGGATTTTCATGAACGTTGACTTTCCGGCCCCATTCTCACCCATCAACGCATGAACTTCACCTTT
>Ga0105048_10001259_pt1 | contig 41166 bp, 20 predicted proteins | sample MAT05_FD_78382 | JGI IMG/M metagenome (GOLD analysis project Ga0105048, IMG submission 78382) | Freshwater microbial communities from Lake Fryxell liftoff mats and glacier meltwater in Antarctica - MAT-05 | ecosystem: Environmental > Aquatic > Freshwater > Ice > Liftoff microbial mat | place... | reverse complement strand
AATTCGACGGACGGCATCGAGGTTATCGAATTGGATGCCCGGACGGATTTCACGGCGCTGACCCCAGCACCCTGGCGCTCTCAGCCGAAGATCGCCGAGTCGCTGGCGCGCTGGAGGCTCTCCAGCGCCTTGCCCTTGAAGCGTTCTTCATCTCCACCGGCCTCCACGCAGAAGACGCGGCTCTCGGTCACGTAGACAGTGACCCAGTAACGGTACTTTCGGCCCTCGTTCTCCCGGATGTAGCGGAGCCTTCGGCCGGGGATCCCCGAGGTGGACTTGACGTCTTCGGCCTTGCCATCGGGCTTGTAGCTGGCCTGCTGGAGCTGGCTGTCGAGAGCGTCGGCCCAGAACTCGAGGTTGGCAAAAGGTTTGTTGTCTTCGGCGCGGACCGCGAGCACCACGCCGGAGGCGTTGACGGCGCGATAGAGGTACTCCGTCTGCTCCGGGAGGACCGCGAAGCCGGCGGGGGTTTGCAGGCTGACCGTGGGCTTGCTGGTGCACCCGATGGTGAGCGTCGTGGCGGCGAAAAGGAGGATCGAGAGCGAGAGGTGGAGCTTCATGGTGGCCTCCTTCAGCGCAGGTTGAGGAGCGTATCGAGGCCCACGCGCGGGAGCCAGTTGATCGGGAGCGCGATTGCCCGCGGGGGCGGGGGCGGGGTTGGATCGGCCTTGGCGATGACCGCCACCGGCTTCGGCTTCACCGTGAGGTTCACCGTCACCACCGAGAAGGCGGCGCGGGAGCGGAGGAAGCGCATCTTGCCCTCGATTGCCTCGATTTCGCCGGAGACGCGCTCCATCTGCTGGCCGACGATCAGCATGTCGGCGATGGTCCCTGTCTTGGCGAGGAACTCGTGCAGGCGCTTCTGCGTGGCCTTGAGGTTGACCAGGCGCACCTCGAGATCGCTGTACTGCTCGGAGACGTCGTCAGCCGTCACCGATCGATGGGTGATCTCCCCGAGCTTCTCGAGCATCTGCAGGCTCTCGCGGAAGCGAGACGAGGGGACGCGCACCTGCACGCTCGTGTCCTTGCGCCCGGCGAGGTAACCGCCGAGGGACTCCGCGGTGTCGATGATGGCGTCAATCGTCTTCGGCAACTCGACCTCTTCGACGACCAGCATCGCGAGATCACCGACGTAGATCAGGAGCGGAGCGCTCGGCCCAGCGGGCCTCTCGCTGGGAGCGGGCCTGTCTCCGCCCTTGTCGGCGGTCTTGGCGGGCGGCGGGGCCTTGCCCGGCGTCGGGGACCACGGCGCAGGAGCCTTTGCCGCGGTGCCTGGTCGCGCCGTGTTGTTGGGCCGCCTGGGGCTGCTCGGGGCTGCCGACGGCGCGCCGTCGTACATCGTGTCGATGCCCGCGGCCGACGACGGGCTGACGGGCGACGGGCCAGACGGGGCCGCGGGCGCGGCTCGCGCTTCGGGCATCGGCTGCGAGGGAGGGGCAGGCGAGGGCCCCGCCATCATCGGGGCGCCGGGCATGTCCGCCGCGGCGCCGCAGGCCGTGACGAGGTGAAGCGCAGCCAGATGCGCGAGCGCCGCGGCGAAGCGGCGCACGGTGGCGGACGTCGGACGTTGGTGGGGGCTCTCCATCGGGACTCCTTAAACGAGTGAAGCGCAGAGACCTTACTCTCTGCGAGGGCTCCGGTGATAGAAAGGGGGATGCGTTGTCTGCGCTTCGTCCTCCTCGCTCTCCCCATCGTCTCCTCGCTCACCGTCGGCTGCGGGAGCAGCGAGACGCTGCCTGCTCCGGACGCGGGCCCGGAGGTCGACGCGGGCCCGAGCGCGATCGACTGGCCCGCCGTCGGCAGCACCTCGGCCCCCTCAGGAAAAGGGAGCTTCCGCTTCGGGGCCGCCAGCGCCGCGACGCAGATCGAAGATCAGAACAAGGCGACGGACTGGTTCGTGTGGACCTCCCCCGCGCCCGAGGGTCTCGGCAAAGGCACCTTCGTCGGCGACGCCTCGAAGGGCTACTCGCTCTCGCTCGCCGACATCGATCTGCTCGCGGAGATGCACCTCGACTCTTACCGGTTCAGCATCGAGTGGGCCCGCGTCGAGCCGGTGAGGGACCAGATCGACGAGGCCGCGCTCGCCCACTACAGCGAGCTTATCGACGCGCTCGTGGCCCGGCACATCCGGCCGATGATCACCGTTCATCACTTCTCGAACCCGGTCTGGATCGACGACCCGCGCGATCACGCCTGCGTCAACGGGCCGACCGACAAGAACCTCTGCGGCTTCGATCACCCCACCGGCGGGCCGCTGGTGGTGAAGGAGCTCGCCGACCACGCGCGCCTCCTCGCCCAGCGCTTCGGGGATCGCGTCGATGAGTGGTGCACCGTGAACGAGCCGGTGAACTACCTGCTCGCCTCCTACGGCGTCGGATCGAGCCCGCCGGGCAAGTCGGCGATCATCGAGGACAAGGTGACGCAGAAGCTCGGCCTGGCGATGAAGACGTACCTTGCGTCTCACGCGGCGATGTACAAGGCCATCAAGGAGGCAGACACCGTCGACGCTGACGGCGACGGCCTCGCCGCGAGCGTGGGCTTCACCCACGGTGCGCAGGAGTGGATCGCCGCCCGCGCCGGGAAGATCAGCACCTACCCGGCGGACGTCGAAGCCCGCTCCCGCCTGCTCTGGGTCTACGAGTACCTGTTCGTCGAGGCACTTCGCCAGGGGTCCTTCGATACGGACCTCGACGGGGTCCTCGACGAGCCGCACCCGGAGTGGAAAGGCACGCTCGACTGGCTCGGCGTCCAGTACTATTTCCGCGCCGGCGTCAGCGCCAACAACCCGATCATCCCGGTGCTGAACCTGACGCCGTGCTTCGATATTTTCGACTTCGGCGCCTGCATACCGCCCATCGATCCCACCTACCGCGTCCCGGCGATGAAGTACGAGCACCACCCGGAGGGCCTCTATACGGTGCTCGCGGATTTCGGGAAGCGCTGGCCGGATCTGCCGCTGACGGTGACGGAGTCGGGCATCGCCACCACGGTGGGCGCCCGCCGCGCCGAGATGATCGTCCGCGCCCTCGAGTCCGTCGACAAGGCCCGTCAGGAGGGCGTCGACGTGCGCGGGTATTACCACTGGAGCATCTACGACAACTTCGAGTGGGCCCAGGGCTTCGCGCCCCGCTTCGGCCTCTACAGCGTGGATTTCAAGACCTACGCGCGGACAGCGACCGAGGGAGCGACGGCGCTCGGGTCGATCGCCGGGTCACGGAAGCTCTCGGTGGAGATGCACCGTAAATACGGTGGGAGCGGGCCAATGACGGCGGAAGAGTGAGCGTCAGCTCTCCGCTTCGGGGGAGAGCTTGACGTCGCGCAGCTCGGCGCCGAGCAGCTCGATCGCCGCGGTCACGAGCGGGTGCTCGGCGACCCCGCGGCGCGCGGCGTCGAGCCGCACCTTCTTCTCGGCGCTGAGCACCTGAGACACCGTCCCGCTCTTCACGGTGGTCGTGGTGAAGACCAGCTCGGGCGCGCGGCCGAAGTGGGCGCGGAGCGCGGAGGCGAGGACGTTCTTTGCCGACGCCTCGGTGATCAAGTCAATCAACGAGAGCTCGTGAGCTTCGTAGCCGAGCTCGACCCGCTCCGACGTGAAGGCCATGACCCCGACCAGCTCGAGCGAGACCGCGAGGTTCCCGTTGGCGGCGCGGACGCGATCGAGCACGGAGCGCCAGGCGGCGACGTTGAGCTCAGGGCGCGCCGGTCGCGCGGGCGCGGCGTCCGGCTTGGCCGGGAACGGCGGCGGCGGCGGCGCCGAGGGCCGCCGAGGCGCTTGCTGCGTGGTCGGCGCGATGAGCTCCGACGCCGGGATCCCTCCATTCACTACGAGACGCCCCGCGGAGGACGTCGAGGTCGGCGGCGGCGGGCGGGCGACGATCGGCGCTGCGGCGGGCGCGGCGAAGACCGGCGCGGCCGGCGGCGGCGGCGGCGCGACGAACACCGGCGCGGCCGGCGGCGGCGGCGCGACGAACACCGGCGGCGGCGCGGGCGGTGCCGGCGCGAGGAAGGCTGGAGCTGGGGCTGCGGCCGGTGGAGGTTCGAATGGAGCGGAAGGCGCCGCCTCGTTCGTCGCGCCGGAGCCGCCGTACTGACGTCGTTGCCCGCCGCCTTGCGGTGGCCCGCCGCCTTGCGGTGCGGGGCCGCGGTTCTGCGGAGCGCCCGAGCTCCCCGCCGGACCACCACCACCGCCGCCGAGACGCCGCTCGAGATCGCCGAGGCGACGCAGGAGCTCGTCGACGGGCAGCAGCGGCGGGCGCCGCGCCAGGCGCACCAGCGTCATTTCGAGCGACGCGCGCGGCTGACCGCTGCGCACCACGTCGTCGAACGACTTCGAGAAGCCCTGGTGCAGCCGCGTCAGATCGTCGGCGTTGGAGCGCGCCGCGAGGGCTTTCACGTCGCCGATCTCCTCGTCGGCGAGGTCGAGCAGCGGGGCCGGGTTGTCGGAGACCTTGGCGATGACCAGGTCGCGGAGGTGCGCGAGGAAGTCGCGGGCGACGTGGGGCAGGTCGTAGCCCTGGCGCGCCAGCTCGCCGACGATGTTCACCGCCTCGCCGGCGTTGCCGTCGATCACCGCCGCCGCGAGGCGATGGAGGACGACGCGATCGGCGACGCCGAGCACCCGCGCTACGCCCTCGGCCGTGAGCTTTTCGCCCTCGGGGCCGACCCAGGCGATGACCTGATCGAGCAGGCTCATCCCGTCGCGCATGCTCCCCGCGGCCTCGCGGGCGATGGCGGAGATCGCCCCGTCCTCGGCGCTCATGCCCTCGTGATCGAGCACGTAGCGCAGGCGCCCGGCGATCATCTGGGCGGGGATCATCTTGAAGTCGTAGCGCTGGCAGCGGCTCAAGATCGTGACCGGGACCTTGTGGACCTCGGTCGTCGCGAAGATGAACTTCACGTGCGGCGGCGGCTCTTCCAGCGTCTTGAGGAAGGCGTTCCACGCGTTGTTCGAGAGCATGTGGACCTCGTCCACGATGAAGATCTTGAAGCGATCGCGCGAGGGCTGCGGCCCGAGGTTCGACTGGAGCCGCCGGACCTCGTCGACGCCGTTGTAGCTGGCGCCGTCGATCTCCTGGACGTCGAGGTCGCGCCCGGCGGTGATCTCGACGCACTGCGGGCAGACCTGGCAGGGCCTGGCCGTCGGCCCCTGGGCGCAGTTGAGCGCCTTGGCGAGGATGCGGGCGCTCGTCGTCTTCCCGACGCCGCGGACGCCGGTGAAGAGGAAGGCGTGGGCGACCCGGTTCTGGGCGATCGCGTTGCCGATCGTGGTGGAGACGTGCTCCTGCCCGACGAGGTCCTCGAAGGATTGGGGACGCCACTTGCGCGCGAGGACGACGTAGCTCACAGCCGGGGGCGTAGCAGATCGAACCACGGGCGTCGCCATGGGCGGCACGTCGCGGAGGAGGTCGCGCTCGTTCTGCTGCGAGCCCGGGATGTAGGACAAGGTCGCAGGGGGGCGAAAGATCCATCCTGGATAAATGAAGACCCAGGATCTGCGTCGGCGCCAGCTCGACAAATCCCGTATTTCCCGGCTGGCACGCCGCCTGCTTAGAGGGAAAGCATGCGAGTCCAGGCGTTCCTCTCCCTCTCTTCGCTGGTTGTTCTATCTTCGGTCGCGGCCCTTGGCTCGATCGGCTGTGCGCCCGCTTCTCCTCAGGAGCTGGATAGCCCCGATACGACCGAGGCCGAGGTCGACGGCAACGAGCCCTCCGAGGAGATCTCCAAAGGCAGCGACGCGGTCACCGGCGGCACGGTGGAACAGGCGATCGCCAACAGCTGCGGCACCGTCAGCGTCAAGGGCCTCAGCCTCCAGATCATCGCCCAGGGTAACTGCATCTCTCCCGGTGCGTTCTCGGCGATCCCGGCGCGCTCCAACGTCTCTTACGGCAGCGGCGCCTTCGCCTTCCTCGAGAAGCCCGCGCGCGATCAGCTCATCGCCTCGATCGACGCCCACAAGACCACGCACATGACCATCAACTCGATGCTCCGCACCATCGCGCAGCAGTACCTGCTCTACCGCTGGGGCAACGCCGGCCGCTGCGGCATCAACGTCGTGGCCCAGCCCGGCAACAGCAACCACGAGACGGGCCTGGCGATGGATATCCAGGAGTCGAGCACCTGGCGCACCTCGCTCCAGGGCCACGGCTTCAAGTGGTTCGGCAGCTCCGACGCGATGCACTACGACTACACCGGCTCGGGCTCGGTCAACCACAAGAGCCTCGACATCAAGGCCTTCCAGCAGCTCTGGAACGCCAACAACCCGAGCGACAAGATCTCCGTGGACGGCGGCTGGGGCCCCCAGACCGAGGCGCGCATGAAGAAGGCCCCCGCGGCCGGCTTCAAGTCGGGCCCGACCTGCGGCGGCTCGGCGATGCTCGAGGTCCTGGAAGGCGCGCACGACGGCGACGTCGACCCGGGCTGATTCCAGCACAGGAGGCCTCCTGTGGCCTCCTGGAAGAAGGCCCCCTCGCAAGCTCCTCCCGGAGCGTGCCAGGGGGCTTTTCTCATGGCAGCGCGTAGCCGAGCGCGCCCTCGTCGTTCTGGCCTTCGCAGTCGGCGATGCCGACGAAATGGTCCATCCCCGCGCCGATGCGGCAGCGGTGGAGCTCGACGCTCCCAGGCTGCGCTGTAGTGTTGGCATAGCCGACCGGGCCCAGAGGCTGCTGACCTTCGCAGTTGACGTCCTTGGTGATACGGCAGCTCCTCGAAGCCGCAGGAGAGCTGGGGCGGGTTGAGATCGCTGCGGTTTACGAGGGCCCAGGTCGACCAGGCCGGCTCGGCGGCGCCGTTGACGTCGCGGAGCCCGACGCCGAGGCCCGAAGCCGTCTCGACGGGGTGGTCCTTCCTCCGATGATAGATGTAGCTCTCGATCCAGGGCGTCCCGAGCACGTTGTGAGACCCCGACCTGCGGCGGCTCGGCGATGGTCGAGGTCTAGGGCGGAGACGTCGACCGGGGCTGGCAACCGGCGATACCAGGGCTGGCACGCGGCAGTATCCGACCAGGCTCCCGAGGATGGCGGGGCTGGCATCGGGGAGAGCGATGTCATTTCTGTTCGACAATGTCTCGAAACTGTCACTGTTGGTGCGATTCCGGAACCTGGCTACATATCCCGACATGCTATCCCGACATACGGATTGAACTTACCGTGCCAAGCTCACGGTAGCCGTGGATTGCTCTTGACATGATCGCGCGGCACGTATTACTAGCGCATTCATGGCACGCGGGAGTGATGGAAACCACAAAGAGTAGGCGGTTTTCGATCCTCTCTCGCAGCGCCACGCTTAGCTGAAGATTTTTCATGATCTCGACTCCTATTCTGCGTCCGGCTTTCGGGTTGATGGTTATCGTCGCCCTGAGTCTTGTGGCTTCTGATGGCTCGTCGGCGGAGCCTTGCCCGGACTGCCCTCCGGTCCCGCCGTCGCACGAGCTTTCGTGCCCAAGGGAGAACCCGCTTTCAGATAGGCGCCCTCATTCTCCAGAGGGGGAGCAGGCCAAGGTTGGCAAGATTCTGGATGGGTTCTCGATCTCGCACACAGGGGAGGCCGTCTACTCGTTGACGCTCAATGTTCCGCCGGGTAGGCAAGGGATGGAGCCACACCTCTCGCTCTCCTACAATAGCGGCTCCGGCGAGGGACCCTACGGGATGGGCTTCGCGCTCTCGGGACTCTCGTCCGTCACCCGGTGCGCCAGCAACATCGCTCAGGATATGCGGATCCGCGGAGTGCGGTACGACAACGAAGACAACTTCTGCCTTGATGGGCTTCGCCTGGTGCAGGTGGGGGTTGGGGGGGAGCAACCGACGTTCGGCTCCTATTACAAGGAGTACCGGACGTTTCCAGACACATTTCGCCGCGTTCGCGCGTACTCAGCCAACAAAAACAGCTCGCCCCATCTCTTCGTCGCGGAGACGAAGTCAGGCCGCGTCGTGGAGTACGGTGAGTCCCAGGCGTCGAGCCAGTTCAACGGGCGGGTCATGGGCAAGGATGGTGTGGTTCGCGCCTGGGCGATCACGCGGGAGACCGACCGCCACGACAACGGGATCGAGTACACCTACTTCAACGAGCGGGAAGAATCGGTCCCCGGGGGGCCCACGGGCGACGGGCATACGATCACCCATGTGCCGCAGTCGATCCGCTACACCGCCCACTATTCAACGCCGATGACGGCGCCGACGCACAACGTGATGTTCGGGTGGGATGACCTCAATGTTCACACGACGGCGTTTACCGGCGGGATGAGGATCAACCGGCGTCTGCGGCTTCGTGAGATCGAGATGCTCGGGCCCGGCAATGAGGCGGTTCGCACCTATCGTATCACACGGCGAAGCGGTTCAAGTCTGCGAGCCTACATTACAGAGATCGAAGAGTGCGCCGCGGATAGCTTGACGAACTGCAGGCCCTCGACGAAGCTCGATTGGCTGGAGCGGCCTGGTAATGGATTCCAGGAGGTTGACACTGGAATCGCTTACCCAACCCATCCCCCCGGCCACGAGTACACGGAGACTCCAGTTTCCCAGGATGACATCGACGATCACACCACCACGATTGGTTACCCTCTACATGAGCTGGATCCTTCGTACAGGTGGCTGATGGCGGACGTCACCGGAGACGGTCTCAGCGATCTTGTGGTGTCCCAGGCCCACCCTGTCGCTTGTTCGGTTACCAACGGCGTCTTCGCGTGTGAGAACAATCTCCAGAACAGCATAGACATTCATCCCTTCGGTCACGGGAATTACGCCGTGAGTGACTGGAATGTCGCGACCAACCTTGGTGGGGCGCTCAGCGGCTTGACAAATTGGCGACAAACGGCGCTCCCCGAGCTGTTCGAGGGGCCTGAGTACGCCAGCTTTTCCCATCAGGCGTTCGACATCGTTCCGGCCGACATGGATCAGGACGGTAAAACAGACATTCTCTATTACGATTCTGGGCGCTCCGGCCAGTCCACTGACGTCAAGGTGCTGACCAACACGGCGCAGATCAACGCGTCGACCTTTGTCGATGGAGCGACGACCTCCATTGCCGTTGGCGCGTCGACGCCGGGTGCCACGTATTCGAGCTCCGGCGTGGTGTACGGCGACATGAACGGGGATAGCGTGCTCGACGCGATTACCTGCGAGGAGGGGCCCCAGGCCGGAAACAGCGGGCATTCTACGGGGACGTGGCGGCTTCACCTCTGGAATCCGTATTCGAAAAACTTCGCCATGGACCCTCAGGATCCCACGGCAGGCAACATCCCCATCGACGACCAACGGGGCTGCTACCTCAGGAACTACATCCACGTCGTCGACGTTGACGGAGATGGCAAGGCCGAGCTTCTGATCCCACCCTACGGCTATCCGCGTGAAGAGAGCAAGTCGCACGACGGGAATGCGGTCCAGCTCCCGCCGCAGTGCATAGCGCCTTGCGAGTACCAGGCGATCCAGCGCGACCATGATTCGCCCGGGGGCACTCTGGTGAGCTGGCGCCAGTACAATACCAAGCTGGAGGCGCCGAGCTGGGCCCTGGGATCTGGCCGCGTGCTCTTTCTCGATGTCAACGGGGACGGCTTGCCCGACGCCCTGGAGGCCCGCGCAGACTTCCAGAATCGATTCTGGACATTCATCAACACGGGCAATGGCTTCGGCCCCATTGGTGTTCCAAGTCTTTCCCTGAATTACCCTGAAGATCAGGCTCGTTATCTGGATTTTTCTGCCACGCTCGACTACGATGGCGATGGCCAGACTGATGTTCTCCTGCCGATGCAGGGCAATATCTGTTTTTTCTATGGATTGACGAAATGCTGGGTAGTCCTGAGGTCAGAGACGTCCGGGGAGGGTCGATTCTCCCCGATTCCCTTGAACATCCCGCTGACCGATGAAATTGACGCGCTCATTGAGCTAGGCCAACCCAGCATCGGGGACAACGAGCATTACAAGCCATTCTGGCAGATGCTCATCCCCCGCATCACTGATCTCAACGGCGACGGTCGTCAGGACGTGGTCCTGGCGAGCAACGGAACGTTCAAGCTGTTCCTCAACGAGGGGCCGCAAGATTTGCTCTACCGGGTGACGGACGGCATGAACCCGCTCGATCACGGGGCGGGCCAGGTACCCCCGGAATCAGGGTTCGTACCGAATATCGAGGTTGAGTATAGCTCCCTCGTCGATCACGCGACGACCGTGGGCTTCGGGCAGGATTCGCCCGAAGCCGAGAACGACACCTATCTGCCACGCAGCGACATCGCGCATTCGCTGACCGACTGCGACTACCCGTTGACGTGCGTCGTGGGGCCGAGACACGTAGTCAGGTCGTACATGCTCAACAATGGGCAGAACCAACTGCGCAAATCCTCGATGCGCTACCGAAATGGCCGGTCTCACCGCCTGGGGCGTGGCTTCCTTGGCTTCGGCAGCGTGATCACCACTGACGCGGAGAGGCACGCTGGACACGTTGAGCTCTACGACAACGTGGCCGAGGATGACACGCCCCTCAACAAGGCGAATCCGCTCCATTCGTTCTCGATCACGACGTTCCCGTATGCTGGTGATGTTGCTCGTGCGTGGAGCTGGGTGCTCGGGCTGCCAGGCGACCATGACCCGCTGACGCGGATGCATTTCGTCGACAACACGCGCCTTTTCGTTCCCACGTACGATAAAATCACGTACTTCACGCTCGCGACGAAGACGGTCACGTGGGAGCACGAGGCAGCTTATGCTGCGTCGGACGCGTACAAGCTGGTCCCCGCGGTCGTCCAGACCTGGGGAGCGAGCGGTAATGGCGTGTTCAACGTGCTCAGAACGACCCACACGGTCGGGGATCACGACACCTTCGGCAACGTTCTGACGGAGAGTTTTGATACCAATGACGTAGAAGACACCCGTCGCGTGGTCCGCGTCGTCACCAATGACGAGGCCAACTGGTTGCTCGGCGAGGTGAATAAAGAGACAGTGTGCAGCAGGGTCTCGTGGCTCGCTTCGACCAGCCAGTGTCGAGTGACGGACCGAACCTACGACAACGGGGACGTCGAGACCGAGACGATCCGGGGCGGGGACCCTGGGAACGTGCTCCCCGTGCAGGCAACGACCACGTACATCCGGGATGCCTTCGGAAACGTGACGAACGTCTCCGCCTACGATCATATCGACGGGCAGCGGCGCGCGGCGTGCATTGGCTACGACAGCGACGGAAGCTACCCCTACGTATTTGGCAACGGCGCCGAGCACTATACGTATGTCGCCTACGACAAGGTGCTCGACGTCCCCATCGTTGTTCAAGATCCGAATGGTCTCGAGACAACCTGGCAGCACGATGTCTTCGGCCGTACGACCCTGGAAACTCGTCCGGATGGTGCCACGACAGAGTCCAGGCTCTGGCGCAGCAAGACCGGTGGTCCAGGCAATTGGTGGGCTATCTATGCCTTAACGGACTCGCCAAAGCTTGGCTTGAGCGTGGTTGAGCTCGACAGCCTCGGACGCACGGTACGGTCAGCGACGCAGGGGCCTGAGGTCACCACCTGCGGTGACTCGGGCGCGTGCTCGGCCAACCCTGCCGGGATGCTCGTGCAGAGCACGAGCTACGACTCCCTGGGGCGGGTCAAGAGCCGCTCCAAGCCGTACCTGCAGGGGGACCCAGGCGGGGCGACGTTCTTCACCACGTACGAGTATGACAATCTCGGCCGTGTCCTCTCGGTGATGACACCCTGGAACGCCACGACGGAGTACAGCTACGCGGCCAACACGGTGAAGGTGACGGCGCCGGGCACGTACTCCAAGACCACGAATGATCCGTGGGGCCGGCCGACCGACATCGAGGACGGCTTGGGGCACATAACGACCTACAAGTACGCGTACTTCGGTGGACTACGTGAGGTGACGCCGCCGGGCAACACCAAGATCACGACCCAACGAGATGCCTTTGGTCGCGTTGTCGAAGAGACCGATCCGGACCGTGGCATAACGGAGATGGTCTACGACGGCTTCGGTCGACGAATTCGCGCCAACGATGCGCAGCACCTGACGGAATCGTACTACTACGACGTGCTCGATCGCATGGTCATGAAGTTGGACGAAGCCGGGCAAACGCGCTGGAAATATGATGACCCGCAAAAGGGCCTCGGGCGGCTCTCGACCATCTCCAACCCGGACGGGATCACCAAGAGCTATACGTACGAAGGGATCGGTCAGCCCGGCGTCGGCCAGGTTCATACCGTGCAGCTCACGGCCGGCAACGCCGTACTGACGACCACGCTGGACTATGACAGCTATGGTCGCCTCTCGAAAATCACCTATCCTCCGGCGCTCGGGCAGGAGTTCCGGGTGCGCCGAGAGTACGACAACTACGGGCACCTCCTCCGCGTCAAGGACGACGTGAACGCGGCGAGCCCTCCGTACTGGGAGCTCAAACAAGTCAACGTCATGGGGCAGGCCACCGAGGAGATGATGAACGGGGGCACGCTCACCACGAGGCGCTCGTACTCCCCGGAGAAGAATACCCTCGAACATATCCTGACGACCGCCAGCTCGCCGGCGCAAGTTACGACGAATGTGCAGGATCTGTCGTACACGTATGACGAGCGGTTGAACCTGAAGAGTCGAATTGATGGACTTCAGCTGGTGAACGGCGTCGCGCTCGGAGAACATTTTATCCACGATGCGCTGGACCGGCTCGAGTGCAGCAGACTCGACACGTTGTGTACCCCGCATCCGGGGGAGACGTGCCCCTGCAATCAGTCGATCACCTACGCCGCGAACGGTAGTATCGAAACAAAATCGGACGTTGGGACGTACACGTACGATCTGGTTCATCCCCACGCTGTCCATTTCACGGGGACCGGCGGCGGCACCAGCGCGTATTCGTACGACAACGTCGGTAATCAGGTCGAGCAGCCTGACCTGAAGATCGAGTACACGCCGTTCGATCTGCCGAAAAAGTACACGAGCAAGCTCAACTTCGACGAGACCTTGCTGGAGTACGACGGCGATCAGAATCGCGTCCGGAAGACCAGGCCAACGATTGACGATACGCTGTACTTCGGCGATTACGAGCAGGTGAGGCATCTGAGCGCGCCCGGCTCCGTCGAGTCCCGCTATTCGGTGCGGTCGGACGAGCGAGTGGTCGCGGTGGTGACGCTGACGAGCCTGGACCCCACGGCGAAGAGGGCATACCTGCACGTGGATCACCTCGGCTCGACCGAGAAGGTGACGGACGCGTCAGGGACGATCCTGGAGCGGCGAAGCTACGATGCGTTCGGAGCGAAACGGAACCCGGACTGGACCCAGACGACGCCGCCGTCCGCGTCGACCACAACGGTCGGGTACACGGGGCACGAGGACGAGGACGAGCTCGGGCTCGGGCTCGTGAACATGAAGGGGCGGATTTTTGATCCGCGGCTCGCGCGGTTCTTGACGACGGACCCGCTGGTTTCGTACCCAGGGTTCAGTCAGAGCTGGAATCCGTACAGCTATGTGATGAACAGTCCGCTCAAGTTCGTGGATCCCAGCGGTTTCGGAGTCGAGATTTTGCCGAGCGGCGAATATGTGTTCGATCGAAACGATCCCGCGGACATCATTAATGTACCTGTAATTCGTGATCCTTCGGCGGATGATCGGCTCTCTCGCGATAGGGATCCGGTGAATCGAGATACTGGAAGCCGAGATGCCGGGCAGCCCATTGGGGATGTCTTCCCCAGGGGTGAGGACGCTCAAGATCCTGCCCCGGTTGGAGTGGATAAGCATAAGGACGAACGAGGGTGGTCGAAGCCGTATGATTTTGGGAATCCCTTCCCGAAGGTCGTCGGCCTTGGAACGGTGATTGCTGGGCCGCTCGTCCTGGCCAGCCTGCTACTGGGAGAGAAAACCCTCGAAGAAGTCGCCGTGGGTCTTGGGCTCGCTGAAACTGTTACGAAAGTTCCTCGTCTGCTGCCCGTGGTCCCGTCTTACGGTGGTAACGTTGATCCTGCGTTCAAGAATGGATGGAAGCTCAATGCGGCGAAAGATCTCGATTGGCGCCACACGGGCAAAGGAGCAAGCGATGCTTTGGTGGAGGCTTTCAAGCGTACGGGTGTTTCTCCTGATAAGTTCAGTGTGACCAAGTGGGGGACCAGTGAGCTCGGTAAGTCGTTTCCTGTCGAGTGGAGGGCTCCGGCCGGCGCGGAGGTCAATATTGACATGGCTCATGTAAATGAAGGACCTGGCGTGCCTCACGTTGGATATCAAACGCCAGGAAAAGGCGCGTTTCGAGTTCGGGGTCATATCCTCTTGGATGATGTGCCAGTTAATCGGTGATTACATGTGGAAGATCGTCGACGACTTTGCTGAGGAAGCGGTCAAGCAGGGCCTGGAATTTGAAATCATGGGGCCGCTCGAAGCCGAACGATTTCATCATGGTCTTCTTGCCAAATTCGGAAAATCGAAGGCCGGCTGGCCTCTGTGGGACGGGCCGAGTGACTTCGTGTCGGTACAGGATGAATTGGCTTGGAGATGGATAGGCGGTTGGATTGAGGACGAGGCTTGTGTGCTGCTTTGGGATCCCGCAAGCGAGCGTCGAGCGCTTCGGTTCGCAAAGGGACGCAGTTTGATCAGTCTCCTGGAGTGTGTATACGGGACCGAGTTTTATGTGACGGATGATAGCATGTCTTATATGATATGCTTTAATCATCATGATTACTTGATTGCGGCGGGGCGCGCCACAGAGTGGCTGAAGCAGCATCCGCGCTGATCTGATGCTGCTGCCAAGCTGCTTGGCGAGGTCGCGTGGAAGTCCGCTGAAGTATGGGAGTCACAAGAGGACTACGTCCTCGCATCAAACGTCGGGCTGTTCAGTGTAGGTTTTTCGGGCAGCCTTATCGTCGTTACTGAAGCATCGTTTGCGCCGGATCGAGGTGCCTTTTTGATCAGTAGCCAGGACTTGCCGCTATTCGTGTCGGAGCACTTGTCTCGTTATGGAGAGTGCTTTTTCAATGGAGACGTCGTGATCGTCGAACAGCAGGGCGATCGTATTTGGCTGGTTCACCACGAAGGAATGTTTTTGCTCAGCGCCCTCAAGGCATGATCCGGAGCGACCCATCCCCCGGCGGCAGCCCCGGAATCAACAGCACCCCATCCGGATCCGTCACCAACGTCCACCTGGATTCAGTCAGGAGGAAGGCCAGGGGCTTTGCACTACGCCAAGAGCGGGCTTCGCATGAGGTACGTCGTGACTGGAAGGGACCACTGGATGGATATCGCAGTCATCGTCGAGCCTGGCGGTGATGGGATTATAACGGCGTATCCGACGAACGTTGAGCTGAACCCGTAGGTGAGTTATGGAAGAAAAGAACCTGTCAGGCGAAATCCGTGCGCTTAAGAGCGAGCGAGCGAAGTGGTGCGGGAGTGCAATCTTCCGGCAGATGCTTCGTTTTGCCTCTTGCACATGATCACCGCGGGGGAGATGGATGTCGCCTTTGAAACGCTTGAAGCCAATATGTCGGAGTATGAAAGCCATGAATTTTCGGACGAGTTGCGCGAGCGGCTAGTCGCGATACGGCGGCGCCTGGATCATCTGCCTTCCAAGAACAGGTAGCGACGCCGCCGTCCTTACTATGTGAGTGCGCGATTTCCTCCTCCCCTTGCTCTTCGCCGCCAGCCGGAGCAACTCCCACGCTCCCCGCCCTGAGCGCGCTTGGCGCGCGATTTGGGCGGGGCGGGCCGCGCGGAGCCGCGAAGCGGCGAGCACGGACCGGGGGAGGGCACCTGCTTCTCTTCGGTCTGCTCCCGCTCTTTTTCGTCCCCCCTGCCGCGGCTTGCGCCCCGCGCTCGATCGCGGCATACGCGGGCCTACCATGCAGTTACGCGGCGGAATGAACGAGCTCGTGCGCCAGGCAGCCCGGATGCAGCGCAAGATTGACGACGTGAAGAAGGGCCTCAAGGACCACGAGGTGACGGCGACCTCGGCGGGGGACAAGGTCAGCGTTGTGGTGACGTGCGAGGGGCGCGTGCGGCGCATCAGCATCGATCCGGAGTTCCTCGCGAGCGAGGGCGCGGAGATGGCGCTCGATGCGGTGGTTGCGGCTACGAACTCGGCGCTCGAGCTCGCTGACAAGAAGGTCGAGGGCGAGATCACCAAGGTCACCGGAGGGATGAAGATCCCCGGTATGCACACCTGAATGGCGCAGCAACGGACGCAGGCGTCGCGAGGGTTTCCTTCCCGTACGCCGGCGGGGATGCCGGAGCGGCTCGCGCGGGTGGTGCAGATGCTGGCGCGGCTGCCGGGCGTCGGGGAGAAGACGGCGCTGCGGTACGCGCTGTTCCTCGTGACCGGGGACGAGTCGGCGTCGCGGGAGCTCGGTAAAGAGCTGGCGGAGCTGCGCGACTTCGTGCGGCCGTGCGAGCGCTGCGGGAACATCGCCGAGGCCAGCCCGGGCGTGCCGACGCTGTGCTCGATTTGCAAGGATGAGCGGCGGGATCCGGCGCTCTTGTGCATCGTGGCGCGGGTGCAGGATCTGCTGGCGATCGAGCGGAGCGGGGCGATGCGCGGGCGCTACTTCGTGCTCGGTCGCCTGCTTTCGCCGCTCGAAGGCGTGGGGGCCGACGAGCTGCCGATCGACGCGCTGCGGGCGCGGGTGAAGGCCACGGAGTACCCGGTGCGCGAGGTCCTGGTCGCTACCCCGCCGTCAGTGGACGGGGAGGCGACGGCGCTGTTGATCGCGCGCGAGCTCGGGGCGCTCGGGGTCAACGTGACGCGGATCGCCAGCGGGGTGCCTCACGGGGGCGACCTGGAGTTCGCGGATCAGGTGACGCTGGGGCGGGCAATCGAGGGCCGGAAGAGCTTCGGCTGAGCCCGAGCCCTTTCACGGCACCCGTTTTCGGTCACATCCAGCGGCGAAAACCACTATAGATGCCCGTCCCTGAGGGCCGCGTGCGCGAGCCCCGGCGCGGAGGCCTCGATGTCCAAGATCGCCATCTCCACCACGAATGCTCCCGCGGCCATCGGGCCGTACTCCCAGGCAATTCTCGTCGGCGACTTCCTGTTTACGAGCGGGCAGATCGCGCTGAACCCGTCGTCGGGTCACATCGTCGCCGGCGGGATCGAGGCCGAGACGCGCCAGGTCCTCGCGAACCTGACCGCGCTGCTCGCCGCCAGCGATGCCACCTGGGCCGACGTGGCGAAGACGACGATTTTCCTCGCCGATCTGGCGGATTTCACGGTCGTGAACCGGCTCTACAGCGAGGTCACGATCACGCCCGCGCCCGCCCGCTCCACCGTGCAGGTCGCCGCCTTGCCGCGCGGCGCGCGCGTGGAGATCGAGGTCGTCGCGTACCTCGGAAAGACTTCCGCTCCGGCGACGTGACGGTCGCCACCACCACCCGCCCGGCCGAGCGGCCGGGATCCTTCGTCCCGTGAGGGACGTCTCTCTCAACACCTCGAGAGCCGAATTATGAGCAACGACGACGACACCTCGGACAAGCCCGCGGATCCCCAGGCTCCGGCCGCCGCCAAGACGACGCGGAAGATCGTGCGCCGCTCCGTGAGCACGCGTGAGCAACCCGGGTTTGCGCCGGGCGAAGAGAGCGCCGCTGCGTCGGCCGCTCCTGTGACCGAGGGCGCTGCGGCGGCTCCGGCCGAGGGAGCCGGCCCCGCGGCGGCCAGGCCCCGCGCGACGTTCGACGCGCGGGCGCCCCGTCGTGCGCCCGCTCCAGGCGAGGGGCGGCCGAGCCGCGGCGGGGGCGATTATCGCGCTCCCCAGGCGCGGCCGATGGGGGCGCGTCCGCTCCCCGGCGGCCCGCGCGCTCCGGCGCCCGAGGCGCCCGTCGATGGGCCGCACGGCTGGGGTACGCCCGGCGATTACAGCGGCCCCGCGGCGCGTCCGATGGGCGCGCGCCCGATCCCGGGCGGCCCCCGCGCGCCCGCGCGTGACTTCGGCGATCGCCCCGCGCGTGGTCCACGTCCTGATGGAGCTGGTCCGCGTGGTCCGCGCCCCGACGGCGATCGACCCCGTGGTCCGCGTCCCGACGGCGCTGGTCCGCGTGGTCCGCGCCCCGATGGAGCTGGTCCGCGTCGCGATGATCGGCCGCGCGGTCCGCGCCCCGACGCTGCACCCGTCGCTGCGGCTCGTCCCGCTGTGCCCGCGGCGAGGCCGGTGGCTCCGGTCGCTCCCGCGCGGGCGCTGCCCAAGGCGCTGACGCCGATCCCGGTCTTCGTGCCGAAGCGCCCCGCCTCCGCGAAGGTCAAGCCCGCGCTCACTCCGAAGGAGGCGCTCGCTGCCCGCAACAAGGCCGCGACCCCCGCGAAGCCCAAGGCCGTCGAGAAGCCGCAAGGCGAGGCGGCGACGTTCGATCCCGCTCTCCTGAGCGTCGACGCTGCCGGCGCGAAGGCCGCGATCGTCACGGCCGGTGAGGGCGCCGCTGCCCTCGTCGACGCGTGGCTCGCCGCTGCGAACGTCGAGGCGATCGTCGAGGTCGTGGAGAGCGACGACGTCGCCGGATCCGCCCGCAAGGCGGCGCGGCGCGCGATCAACGTGCTCCGCTCGCGCGGCGTCGCGATCCCCGAGCGTCGTCACGTGGTGAAGATGGACGACCGCGCCGAGGTCTCGATCGAAGCGACGCTGATCCCGCCCGACGGGTCGGGGACGTTCTCGATTTCAATCACCAGCCGCGACGCCTCGGGGCGCTACCACATCGCCGAGGTGATCATCCGCGAGCCGTTCGGCATCGTCCAGGCGGGCAGCGGGTGGCTGAGCGGATCGCAGCTCAAAGAGGGTCGCAACCGCGCGATGGGAGGCCTCGGCGTCGCCCCCGTGGCGGTGCCCGTCGAGTGGGCGCGCTACCGCATCGCGGAGTCGCGCAAGCTCAACGCGACGTCGCGCCAGGTGCTCCCGCTCGGCCTCGAGGCCTGCCGCGAGCTGATCGAGACGACGGACGCCGAGGTGGCTCACCCGCTCGCGGCGCTCGACGCGGCGCTGACGAGCGAGCAGGTCACGGCGGCGGTGACGGACTCGGCCCAGCTCCATAACGAGCCCGAGCTGCGCGCGTGGCTCCCCGATCGGGGCGCCCTCGACGAGATGCTCCAGAAGGTCGGCGAGCGCCTCGGCGCAGAGGGCGTGAACGACGGCGCGAAGGTCGACGAGGCGCTGCGCGAGGAGATCGCGGCGGCGACGGATCGCTTCTTCTCCCCCGAGGTGCGCTCGATCGTCGCGCGCCGCCTCGCCGACGCGGCGCTCTCGGTGCGCTCGCGCAAGGGCGAAGACCGCGCTGTCGCGGTGCTCTCGGTGGCCCGCGGCGTCCGCGAGGCGGGGCTCATCACCTCGCCGCCGCGAGAGATCCCGTTCCTCACGGGCTTCTTCCAGAAGGCCCTCGGCATCCTCGCCCAGCAGAGCGGCGGGCAGCTCCGCGTCCCGGTCCCCGCGCAAAGCAGCGCGCCGGCCGAAGCGCCCAGCACCTGATCCCCCTTCTCAACGTGGGCTGATACGCTCTCTCGTCGGCTGCCATCTCGCGCAGCCGGCGAGGAGTGCTGTTCATGAACTGCCTTGGTTGCGGCTCGTTCATTGCTGCCGGCCCCATCCACTGCCCGCGCTGCGGGGAGCTGTTGCCCCAGGACGCCCAGGACGCGGTGCGGTCGGTGATCATCACCGACGACGCCCTCGCGCGCAGCCTCGGCGCGGACATCCTCCTCGGTCGCGCCTTCGCGTTCGCAAACAAGACCGCGTTCCAGAAGCCCGGCCTCCGCTGGATGCAGCGCCTCCTCGGCGGCAGTCGCCCCGCGCGCTCGCTGGTGATCTCGCTCTTCGATCGCGAGCCGGTGCAGCTCCCGGGCGCGACGATGAGCCCGCCCGATCTCCCGCCGCTCGCGCTCGGCGCGGTGACGAGCGACAAAGCGCTCTACCGCGAGGGCCGCGACGAGGTTCATCTCCTCGCCCTCGATCCGCTCGCCGGGGGCGCGGAGGCCGTGCTCGAAATCCGCGCCAACGGCGCCGATTTCCGGAAGCAGCCGGCGCTGCTCGACGCCCGCGGGGCGGCCTCGGTGGCGCTGCGCGATCTCCCGCCGGGGGACTACGAGGTGCGCCTCCGCGGGGCGCCGCCCCGCGCGCCCGCGTGCGCCTTCACCGTCGCTGCGTACCGCCTCGCGCCGCTCGTCGCCGAGCTCGTCGATCGCCGCCTCGACGGGACGCTCCTCGCGGTGACGCTGCGCCTGGAGAGCTTCGGCACCCCGATCCACGGCAAGGTCAAGCTCGAGCTCACCGATCGCGGGGCGCGCCTCGAGAGCGTGACCGTCTCGGCGCACGCCGGCCGGGTCGAGGCCAGCTTCACGATCTTCGGCGAAGGGCCGCACGCGATCAACGTGCAGCTCGTGAGCGATCCCGCGCGCACCGCCACCGTGCCCCTCGTCGGGAGCCGCGCGGCCGAGCGATCGCGCACCGTCTTCTCGCCGCTCGGCGCCGAGGTCACGGGATCGCTCTTGCCGAGCGCGGGATCGATCTCGGTGCGCGGGATCTTCCTGCAAGAGGGCGCGTCCCGCACCACGCCGTTCCGCCTCGAGAGCCTCGAGGCGGGTCGCGCGCGCCTCGTCGCGGTCGCCGCGATCGAGACGGTGCGGATCGTGATCATCGATCCGACGAAGCCGCGGCGCCGCCTGGGCGCGGTCGATCCGACGACGGCGCCGCACCCCGCCCCCCTCGACGCCGGGTACCGGTTCGCCGAGAAGCTCTTCAACCAGGGCGAGATCGCCGAGGCCCGCACCCTGTTCGAAGAGGCGCGCGCCGCGCAGGCCACGCCGCACCCGAACTACGCGTACTTCCTCGCCTGCTGTCACGCGCGCCTGGGCGATCTCGCGCTCGCGGTGGCCTCGCTCCAGACGGCGATCCGCGACGGGTGGAGCGACTTCGCGCTCCTCGCGAGCGACGTGGATCTCGCGGCGCTGCGCGGGCACCCGGGCTACGCGGCGCTGCTCGAGGGGCCGCGCGAGATCACGCTCGACGACGTGTCCGCGGGCCGGGTGATCGAGCTCGACGTGGCCGGTCCAATGGCCCTCGTGGTGATCGGCGCGTGGATCGACGACGAGCCGTGGGAGGGCTGGGCGACGGTGATCACCAAGGCGGAGATCGCGCCGAGCATCACCGCGCCCGCGAAGGCGGAGCCCGGCGGCGACGCGGTGATCACCATCGAGACGGGGCGCGCGGCCGACGACGCGTCGGTGTACGTGGTGATCAAGGACGCGCGGCTGCTCACGCCCGACACGCCCGCGAGCCGCCTCGCCGGGGGGCTCAAGGCCTTCGCCGAGGCCGCGGGGAAAGAGCTGACCGTGGGCGTGCCGACGCGGACGCTGGCGTCGGCGATCCCTACGCCGCTGCCGCCGCCGCCGCTGGTCTATGGCCGCGCGACGTTCGGCGAGTTCGAGGATCTCGGCGCGATGCCGCTGCCCTCGTTCGCGGCGCCGATGGGCAGGGCCGAAGGCTCTGCGCCGCCGTCCTCCCTGCCGATCCCGCGGTCAGCGAGGTCTTCGCCGCTGCTGGCTGCGCCGGCGCCGCCGATGCCTGGATCGATCCCGCCCGAGGTGGCGCAGCTCCGGGGCAGTCGGCCGCCGGGTGGCAAGACGCCGTCTGCAGCGCCGAAGCGCTCGAGCGTGGGCCCGTACCGCGCGGCCGCGCCGTCGCCTCCTTCGGTCGACCAGCCTGAGGTCCTCTTCGCCGGCCTCGTCCCCACGCAGGGCGGGCGCGCGACGGTGTCGGTGCGGCTCGGCGGTGATTTCGCGGACTACCTCGTCGAAGCGCTGGTGATCGCCGGAGCCGACTGGGCGCCGGTCGAGGCTCGTTTTCGCGCTCAGAAAGAGGTCTTCGTCTCGCTCGACGTGCCCGCGTTCGTGCACCTGCAGGACAGCGCGATCGGCCGCGTCCACGTCGGCGCTCTCCACGAAGGCGCCCGCGTCCGCGTCACCCACGACGGCGCCGAGGTGCAGCTCTACCTCGACGGCGTCGACGTCGAGCCCGGCGCGCCCCTCACGACCGTGCGCGCCGAGCTCTCGTTCGTCGTCGGCCCCGGCCGCTGGGAGGCGGTGATCGAGGACGCCTCGGGCGCGCGGGATCACGCTGAAAAAGAGGTCGAGATCCCCGGGAAAATCCGGCGAATCGCGCGCGCGGTGCGCTTCCTCCAGCCGGGCGAGAGCGTCTCGCGCGAGGGCGACGCGAGCGTCGTCGGCCTGCGCGTTTTGCCCGGCCTCGACAAGCCCTTCCGCGTGCTCGTGGACGCGACGGCGGACTACGGCCACGCGTGCTGCGAGCAGACCGCGGCGAAGATGCTCGCGGCGGCGGCGATGTACGCGCTCGCGGAGGACGCCGAGCGCCGCGGTCGCGCCGAGGCGATCCTCGTCGCGGGCGTGAAGCGCGAAGCGGGCATGTGGCTCCGCGGGCGCGGCTTCAAGATGTACCCGGAGTCTCCGGCGGTGCCCGACGATTACTGGGGGGAGCTCGCGGCGCGCCACCTCTGGAGCCTCGGCTTGCTGCGCTCTTTGCGCGGCCCCGCGGAGCCGGGCCGCGCGCTCGCGCAGGCGATCGACGAGGCGCTGGCGATGGCCGACGACACCTCGCGCGCCTACGGCCTCGCGTGGCCGCCCACCGCGCCGCGCACGTGCGAGGAGGCCTACGCGACGCTCTGCTTCGGCCCCGAGAGCGCGTGGCCCGTGGCGATCGATCTGGTGCGGCAGCGATCGGGCCGCGGCGAGGCGCGGATTGCGGGCGGCTCGCCGCGGTCGAGCGGCGCCGTGGGCATGCGCGCCGAGTCGGCCTACGCCGCGGCGGCGCTCCTGCGCGCGGGCGGCCCCACCGCGCGCGGGCTCGCCCTCTCGCTCGCCAACGCGGTGATCGGCTGCCTGGGCGAGAACGGTCGCCTCTACTCCACGGTGGACTCGGTCGCCGCCATCGCGCTGATGGTGGAGCTGCGCGCCGCCGAGATCCTCGGCGCCGCCGGCATCCTCGAGATCGACGGCGCCCGCTTCACGACGCGCGAGGCCGTGGCCCACGCCGGGCCGATCCGCGAGGTGAGCGCGATCGAAGGCGTGACCGCCGTCGAGGTGGCGCGCGTGGTCGAAGAGGACTGGGAGAAATTCAACTCGAAGCTCGCTTTGCGCGTGGCGATCGAGAAGAGCGGTGGCCCGACCCGTCGCTTCGACGCGCTCGCCGCGGTCGACCTCGTAGTCAAGCTCGAGACTGGCTATCAGCCCGGCGACCTCTGCTGGGTTTGCCTCCCTGACGCCCTGTCGCGCGTCGTCGGCGGGGGCCAGGTAAAGCGCTTCTCCGTGGACTTCAGGGGCCGCGACGAGCTGCGAATCCCGCTGGCCGCGACCGGCGTGACCGTGAATCGCGAGGGGAAGGAGGCGCCTGCGCACTTTGCGGTGTGCGTGCGCAACATGTTCGAAGAGGAGCGCGGGGGAAACCCCGGGGCGCTGTCGGTGACAGTGCTGGCGCCCGCGGGAGGTGGGCTGCTGGGCTGGGCTGCTGGAGCGCTGCAGGGGTTGTTCGGGGTGTAGAAAGCAGGTAGGTTCCCCGCCGAGGATACCTGCCCACGATGATCACGCGCTGGACGCTGGAGAACTTCAAGCCCATCCGGGCCCGGCTCAACCTGCCCACGGCGGCGCTGACGGTGCTCGCCGGCCTGAACAGCTCGGGGAAGAGCAGCTTTCTCCAGTCGATCCTGCTGATGTCGCAGACCCTGGCGAACCAGAAGCTCGACGAGCCGCTGGTGCTCAATGGCAGCCTCGTGCGGTTCGGTACGTTCCAGGATGTTTGCAACGATCGAGCGACGGAGCCGAGGATCAGAATCGGCTTCACGCTCGGCGACGGCGGCCGCCACCCCGGTCAGCACCCGACGGAGCGCGCTCCCCCGGTGAGCCTTGATATGCAGTTCGAAGAGGTCTCACCCAAGGATGATGAGGCGATGCCCATGAGGGCTGTCCGCGCGGCCCTCACCAGCGTCGAGCTGAAATTGAGCTCCGTGCCGGCGGTGAGCGTCGATGTCCGCCCGGCGAGCCACGCGGATGAGGTCGACTTTGCGCTGAGCAGCGACGAGCAGATCGTCGACGATCTGCTGCCCCATTCGTCTGGACAGAACTACATCGCGAAGATTCGATCGGCGGCGCACCCCGAGATCGATACCACGGCCTTCGTGGAGCTCGCGCACGTGGTCCCCCGCAGGTATGTCCAGCGCTTCGGGCGCGCGTCGCTGGATGGAATTCAGCTCGCCGGCGTGATCCGTCGCCTCGGCTCGGATCCCTCGCTCGAGCTCAAAGAGTCAGCGGGGAGGAGGATGTCACGCCTCCTGCGGGCGAACGGCGTCTTTGACGATTCTGACCGCATGACGGAGGAGAGCCGTCAGGCGCTCAACGCGGCCGCGACGAGGTCTTCGATTCCGCCCTTCGAGGGGTCGGGCGTGGGCGACTTGATCGAGTGGTTCATGCAGAATCATGCGACGGTCAACTCCAGCGGCGTTCGTCCTCTGATCCTGGCGACGACGATGTTCAGGTCCACGCTCTCGGAGCAAGAGAATCGCTACGACGAGGAGGCCGAGCTGGCCCCGACGCGCCTCCTCGAGCGGGCTGCGCAGCACGTCATCACTACGCTCAGCAGCGCCATCCGCTACCTCGGCCCTTTGCGCGCTGACCCTTACTCCACCCAGAGCTACTCCCCCTCGGGCCAACCCGACGACGTGGGCCCCCGCGGGGAGTATGCCGCCGCCGTCTACGCCTCCAACCACAAGCAGCCAATCCGCTGGTGGAACCCGGTCTCGCAGCAGATCGAGACTGCCACGCTCGGAGCGGCGACGGACGCCTGGCTCAAGTATCTCGGCGTCGCCGATCACGTGAGCACGCGCGAAGCCGCGATGCCCGGCATTGCCTGGATGGTCCGCTCCGCGGCCAAAGGGCGCGAGAGGCCGCTGCAAGCCGTCGGCGTCGGGGTAAGCCAGGTGCTCCCTATCCTCGTCGCTGGATTGCTCGCGCCCGAGGGGACGATCCTGATCATGGAGCAGCCCGAGCTCCACCTCCACGAGCGCCCGCAGGCCCGGCTCGGCGAGTTCTTTTACGGGCTCACCCGCGCTGGCAAGCAGGTCTTCATCGAGACGCACAGCGCGGTGCTGATAAGCCAGCTCCGTTACCTGATGGTGAAGTGCGGTCAAGAGGCGCGCGAGGCCATGGCCATCTACTTCGTCGCGCAGGATGAGCAGGGCGATGCCTGCTTCGAGCCGATCCAGATCTCCAGGGGTGGAGCGATCGAGAACTGGCCGGACGGCTTCTTCGACGAGGGCTTCCGCCAGGAGGATCGCATCACCCAGGAGGGCATTCGCGCCCGGGGGAAGCGCGCCGGTGCCTAGCTTCGTCGTCGATCCGATCCTCTGCACGATCCCCGGGATCGACGCCGAGCCGAGCGAGGTGGCCCGATGGCTCGCGGCGCTCCAGGAATGGCTCGTCGCGCTGGAAGGATCGCCGTTTGCGTGGAGGCACTTTCTCCGGTGCACCGGGGCGCTGGTCGAGGTCGGGCGCTTCCCTTCCTTCGATTCGCTCCGCGCCGCGGTGAGGCGAGCGGGGGTCGATATCAACGTGGGTGTGCTCCTCCAGCGGCTCACGCGGTTCTTTCAGGACGAGGCCCGCGATCTGCAAGCCATCACCGCCACCAACTGCGCTGTCGTGGCGGAGGTCGCGCCGGCCATCGCCCCACGGGAGCTGCTCACCCGGAACCTCCCCGAGGTCCGTGAGCCCTTGCGAGATGGGTTGCTCTGCCTCGCTTGCGACAAGGCGGCGGGGGAGGATTTTGCCAGGGAGGCGCGCGTGGTGACTGCGCCCTTCGCCGGGGGCGCGAAGGCGGTTTCGGTCGCAGGCACGGTCGAGCTGGTCGATCCCGAGAGCATGTCAGCGCGGCTCTCGAGCCGGGCGCTCCGTGAGAGCTTTCCCTTTCTGTTCAATCCGGGGGACCTCTCCGCGTTCAACCGTGAGGCGGTGCTCGCGGGCGGCGAGGGCGCGTTCTGCGCGCTGATCACCTCAATCGCGCTGGCGACGTTTCCTGACTCGCGACCGATCGCTTCGAGCCTCGGCAGCCAGCTCTGGCAGTCGCTGGAGAAGAGCCGGATCCTCGAGGATGCCTTCTCCACCGGGAAGCTGCTGCGGATCTGCTCGGCGCTCCTGGCGGACAGAGTGGAGGAGCTGAACGTCGATCGCCGTCCGAAGCGCGATACGGACTCACCTTCCAGCGGTCAGCAGACGCGCAGCAGCGATAAGGCGAAGGCCTGGCGGCTGACGATCACCAAGAAAGGCGCCGCCTTTCGGCTGCACTACTGGTACATCCCGGCGCGCGGGGAGGAGCAGCCCGAGCAGATCGAGCTTGCCAATATCCTTCAAGAGGCGGATCCAGTCTTCATTCCCGAGAGGTGATCACGGCAGCAAATCGAGCACGAACCAGTCCTCGATCGAGCGATCCCCCGACTGCCGGATGGCCTCGCTGCCCATCACGACGACGCCTCCGGCGCCATCGAACGCCACCCCTTTGGCGCTCTGGTTCTCCTGGTCGCCAAAGCGCCTTGCCCAGAGGAGCGCGCCGTCCGGGGCCAGGCGGGCCACGAAGACATCGCGCCCGAGCGCCACGAGGCGTGTCCCAGCCGCGTCGAGCGCGCCCTCGAAGTCGCCCGCGACTACCATGCTTCCAGCGGTGTTGATGGCCAGCGCGGCGATCCGCGCGGTCTCGCCGCGCTCCGGCGTGAAGCGCGCGGTGAAGAGCTCTTTCCCGTCGGTGTCGAGCACCTGAACCTGCGCTTGCGTGCTGGTGTTCACGCCCAGCGCGATTCGTCCGATCGGCGAGACGGCGAGTCCGCCAAAGGTCCCTTCGACGGGCGAGCCCTTCATCCAGGCGATCTTGCCGCCGTCGAGGAGGCGCGTGACGAACACGCCCGTGGTCCTGGGCGGCACGTACGACCGCTCGTTCTTCGATCCTTTTGGGCCGCCGCTGCACACGGTGCGCGCGCCGGAGTTGCCGGCCACGATGGCGCCGCTGCCGAGCCCCGTCACCTGGGGCTGCTCGCGCGCGTCTTTGCGCTCGCAGTACGCGCTCCAGCGCTTCTGGAGGCGCTCGTCGACGGCCTCGATCTCGAAGTCCTCGTAGCCGGAGGTGACGATCGCGCCGCCGGGCATCGCTCCGATCGCGTGATAGCCACGCGTGAACGGCCCGCGGCTCGTGAGCGGAGCGCCGCCGGGATCCAGGCGCGCGAAGAGGTCAAGCATCCGGGCTCCCGTGGAGCGCCACGCCGCGAGTGAGAAGCGCTCTCAGTGACTCGTGCTCCGTGGCGCGACGTTAGCGTGGAGGCCTCTATTCGTCACCGCTGAATCCACGAGATTCCCAGGGCATCGGCTCGGCGCCCAGGCCGACGTTACGGCGAAAAGCAGCGTGAATTGCCCGGGTTATCGGCCCAGGTCGCCCGTCGCCGAGGCGGTTCGCGTCAATCTGCACGAGCGACACCACCTCACGCAGGCTCGACGTGAGAAAGGCCTCCTGCGCGGTGATCGTGGGAGGGAAGGTGGCAATGCGCACGGGGACGCCGAGGTCTCCAGCGATCGCGATCACCTGCGCGCGGGTGATGCCAGCGAGGATGCCGGCCTCTTCCGGCGGGGTGAGCAGCGCGCCGCCCTGCACCACGAAGACGTTGGAGGTCGCGCCTTCGAGCACGTCCCCGCGCGCGTCGAGGAGGATCGCCTCGTGCGCGCCTTGGGCCTTCGCGGCCTGGAGGGCGAGGAGGCTCGCGAGGTAGTTGGCGATCTTGGCGCCGGGCGCGGCGTCGGCGGGGCGATCGAGGCGCGTGGTCACGGCGCGGACGCCGTCGCGGTAGAGGGCGGTCGGGAGCGGCGTGAAGGGCTCGACGAGGATCACCCGGAGCGGGGCGCGGGCGAGCTCCGGGTCGAGGCCGAGCGGCCCGGTGCCGCGGGTGACGGTGACGCGCACGTAGCTCTCGGCGTTGCGCGCGGCGCGCACGGCGAGGCGGACCTCGCGGGCGAGCGCGGCGATTTCTACCGGCAACGCGATCCCGATCCTGGCGGCCGAGCGGCCGAGCCGCGCGAGGTGTTCGCCGAGGGCGAAGGGCTCGCCGCCGTAGGTGCGGATCGTTTCGAAGACGCTGTCGCCGTAGAGGAAGCCGCGATCGTAGACCGAGACCCTGGCGTCCTCGGGCGCGTGGAGGACGCCGTCGATCGAGGCGATGCGGCTCACGGCGTGGACCTCACCGCGACGGGCGCGCGCGGCGTGGCGAGGGCGGCGACGGCGGCGGCGCGCGCGGCGTCGATCGCCGCGGCGAGGCGATCCGGCGTGGCCAAGGCGGGCTCGATCGGGGCGCCGAGGACGACGACGACGCGCGAGAACGGGAGCGGGAGCTCGAAGCGATCCCAGGCGCGCGTGAGGACGTGCGGCGCGCTGCACGCCGAGGCCATGGGCACGACGACGCCGCCCGAGAGGCGGGCCGCGAGCGCGGCGCCGACAGATCCTGACTCGCTCCTGACAACGCCGCGCGGGCCCTTCGGTCCGTCGACAGCGAAGGCCGCGTCGAGCCCTTTACGAAGGCGCCGCACGATGGCCTTGAGGCCCGAGGCGCCGCCACGCGAGGACGATCCGCGCTCGATCATCATCCCCACGCGCGGGAGCGCCGCCGCCTGGATCTCTCCGTCGCGCGAGAGGCTCACGAGGGCGACGGTGGCCCGTCGCCGTCGCCAGCGCAAGATCGCGAACTGCTGCCCGTGCCAGAAGGCGAGCGACCACGGCCGCGTCGTGGTCGCGTCGAGCGAGGGATCGAGGAGGAGGGTGAGGCGAAGGGTCGCGAGCCAGGCGCGCGCCGTGAGCCCGACGAGGACCCCCAGCGCGCGCCGCATCGACATCACTTCTTGAGCTTGGCGAGGAGCTCCTTCGCGGGCGCGAGCTCCTTGTTGCTGTCGAGGGCGCGCTCCACCATCTGGATGGCCTTCTTGTCGTCGCCCTGCCGGTGGCTGATCTCGGCGAGGTAGTAGAAGACCTCGCCCTTGCTGATCGGCGACGCGTCGTCGAGCTTCTGGAGGAGCAGCGCCTTGAACGTCTTCTGGGCGCGGTCGATGTTGGCGTCCTTCGACTTCTCGTCGCCGGTGGCGGAGAGGTCGAGCGAGAGGACGCCGAGGTCGCGGAGGACGGCGATCGAGCCGGGGTCGACCTTGAAGGCGACGTCGAGCTGCTCCAGGGCCTTCTCCTTTTCGCCTTCGGCGAGGTACGCCTTGGCGAGCCGGTGGAGGATCGGGGCGAGCTCCTTCGAGCGACGGCCGCCGTACGACTCGACGATCTTCTGGAGCACCTCGGCCGCCTGACGGCCGCGGCCGGAGGCGCTGTAGGCGTCGCAGAGCGCGAGGAGCAGCTCGCGATCGGTCGGCTGAAGCTCGGAGGCCTTCACGAGCAGCTCGGCCGCGGCGGCCGGATCGCTGCGCTTGACCTGGTGGATCTCCGCCGCCTTGCGGTAGAGGCGCACCTTCTCGGCCACGTCAGTGGCGAGATCGGCGTCCCCGTTGATGAGGGACGCGAGCTCCGCCCACGCTTGCTGCTTCTCGTAGAGGCCGAGCAGGCGCTTGCGGATGTCGATGGTGAGCGGCGTCGGCGTCGCGCCTTCGCCGGACTTGAGGCCGAGCTCGAGCACGCGGCGCACGTCATCCTCGCGCTTGAGCGCGACGTAGAGATCCGCCAGGTGGAGCGCCGTCTTCACGGCCTCCTCGCCGGCCGCGCCGCTCAAGTACTTCTCGAGCACCTCGGCCGCGTGGTCCTTGTCGCCCTTCTGCTCGAAGAGGCGCGCGAGGGAGAGGAGCGCGCCCTTGTGGCCCGCGTCCCGCTCGGTGACGGACTGGTAGGTCTCGATCGCCTTGGCGACGTCGTTGAGGCGCGTCTCGTAGACCTCGCCGAGGCGGACGCGGAAGGTGAGCTCCTTGCTCACGTCCTTCTGCTCCGCGGCGAGATCGATCTGGGTCAGCAGCAGCTCGGCCAGCTCCTGATCGCGGCCGGACTTTTCGAGGAGCTGCGAGAGCAGGAGCGTCGCCTTCTCGTTGCCCGCGTCCTCGTCGAGGACGGCGCGGAGGTGCTCGGTCGCCTCGGTGACGGCGTCGAGCTGCTCCAGGCAGATCGCCGCCATTTCAAGGCGGATCGCGATCCGCGATCCGGGGGAGTCGGCGAGGTCGATCAGCCGCGAGAGGAGCTGGAGCAGATCCTTGTGGTGCGCGCCCTTGGCGTAGAGCTCGCGCAGCGCGGTGCTGGCGCGGGTGTCGCCCGGCTCGTCCTCGAAGATCTGGCTGTAGAGATCGATGGCGCGGGCGTCATCGCCGAGCTTCTCGCGGGCCACGGCCGCCGCCTGGTGGCGGAGATCGCGGATCGCGGAGCCGTCTCCGGCGAGCTCGGCCTGGCGCACGAGGAGGTCGAAGACCTCTTTGTAGTCGCCCGCCTTCTCGCGCACCTTGGTGATCTCGGCGACGGCCCAGGCGTCGCTCTCGTCAGCGGTGATCATCTCGCGGAGGATGGCCTCCACGAGCGCCGCGTCGTTGAGCACCGTCTCGGCCAGCGTCTTGGCTTCGCGGCGCAGATCCGCCGGCGCGCCCTGGAGGCCGTCGAGCGCGGCGAGCCGTCGCAGCGTCGCCACCAGCTCGCGCTCACGGCCGGGTGACCGCTGGAGGATCTCGATCTCGCGGAGGATGAAATCGCTCTGCGGATCGTGCTTGAGGGCCTCTTCGAACGCGCGCTCGGCCAGGGTCGGATCGCCGACCTTGTCCTTGCGCCAGGCGGCGATCCGCATCCACAGATCGCGCGCCGTCTCGGAGCTGAGCTCGCCCGAGGCGCGGACGGCCTTGTCGAGCGCGTCGGCCGCGCCCGCCCAGCCGTTGGTGATCGGGGCGAGGCGCTCGATCTCCGCGAGGACGTCGGCGTCCGAGGGATCGTCGCCAAAGGCCGCCTCGAGGGCCGCCTGCGCGGCCTTGGGATCGTTCGAGCGCTCTTCGAGCACGCGGGCGAGGTCGAGCCGCATCCGCACCCGATCGCTCGGGGCCGAGGCGTACTGGATCCGCTTCTCGTAGAGGCGGGCCAGCGACGCGTGATCGTTGCGGATCTTGTAGACGCCTTCGAGCGCCTCGGCGGCCTCCTCGAAGAGGTCCTTGGTGTCGGTGAGCGCCTCGAGCGCCTTGCCGGCGGCGGTGTGCTCCGGGGAGCGCTCCAGCGCCTGGCGCAGCGTGGCGAGGCCCTGCGGCTTGTCGCCGAAGCTCTCGATCTGGATCACCGCGAGCCGGTGGAAGAGATCGGCCTGCCCGCTCTCGCTCGCGACCAGCGGGACGCGTCGCTCCAGCACGTCGGCGAGGGCCTTCGTGTCTTCGAGGCGGCCGTAGAGTCGGTCGAGCGCTGAGAGCAGCTCCGGCGTGTCGCCGGCGTGCTCGACGGCCTTGGCGTAGGCCTCGACGCTGCGCCGGTCGTCCTTGAGCTTCTCTTCGGCGACCGTGCCGAGGCGGAGGAAGAGATCCTTCGCGACGACGGCGTCGAAGATCGCCCCGGCGCGCGCGGCGAGGGCGTCGGCGTAGCGGGCGTACCCGTTGCGCTCGGCGAGGCGCTCGATCTCCGCGTGGAGCGAGGCGTCGTCGGGCGTGTCTTCGAGGGCGCGGAGCAGCGCGGCTTCGGCCTCGATCGGCCGGCCCCGGCCGCTGTCCTCGACGGCCGCGATCGCGCGCAGCGTCTTGGCCCGGTCGTCGGCCTCGGTCTGCGCGCGGAGGCGCATCTCGAGCACGGCGACGAGGTCTTCGTGGCGGCCGGCGCCGCGGAGCACCGGCTCGAGGATGTCGGCCGCGTCGAGCCGGAGCTCTTCGCGCGCCTCGCCGATCGCGCGCGCCGAGCTGACGGCGTGGTCGCTCGTCGCGTCGTCTTCGAGCACGAGGCGGTACTGCTCGAGCGCGTCGCTCGGGCTCTCCAGCTGGCCGGCGTAGAGGTCGCCGATCGCCGTGCGCAGCTTGACGCGGGCCTCCTTCGTCTCGGCCGCGCTGGCCTGGAGCTGGAGGTTGCCGAGCAGCTCGTCCCACAGCGACTCGGCGCGGTAGAGGCGCTCGAGCCCGGTGAGCACGGCCCCGTCGCCCGGGCGAGCGTCGAGGGCCGCGTTGAGCGCGTTGATCGCCTCGCGTCGGTCGTCGAGCTTCTGCTCGAAGACGTCGGCGGCGCGAACGTTGAGGTCGTAGCGGAGGTCGCCCTCCTCGGCATCGGCGAGCTCGACCCGGCGGGTGTAGAGCTCGACCAGGCGACGAGGCGCGCCGCCCGCGGGCGCGGGCGCGTTGGCGGCGGGAGACTCGCCCTCCGTCACCGGCTCGTAGAGCTCGATCAGCGCGTCGACCGTCCGCGCGCTGTCCGGGTCCAGCTCCAGCGCGCGCTCGTACGCGGTCGCAGCGCCGGCCGGATCCTCCAGCATGTCGAGCTTCGTCTCGGCGATGCGCCGCCAGATCGAGGCGTTCTCGTCGTCGCTGGCGATCTGGCTCTTCTTCTCGAGGACGCTGATCAGCGTGCCCCAGTCGCTGAGGAGCACGGCGAGCGTGTCCATCGCCTCGAGCGGCTCGGCGTCGGTGGTGTCGAGCGCCGAGAGCCGGCTGTAGGCGGCGAGGGCGCGCCGCGGATCGTCGATTTTCCCGTCGTAAACCCGGGCGAGCTGGAGGAGCAGCTCGCGCTTGGTCACGTCGTCCGTCGTCTGGGTGACGCCGTGCTCGTAGCTCTCGCCCAGCTCTTCCCAGGCGCCGAGCGCCTCGGTCAGCCGCTCGAGCTCGGCCCGCGTCTCGCTGTCTTCGGCGTCGAGCTCGAAGGCCGCGCGCGTGGCCTGGAAGGCGCGGAGCTCGTCGCTCCCGCGCGTCTCCCAGAGGCGCGCCGTCTCGCGGAGCACGGCCACCTTCTCGTGGACGTCCTGCGCCAGACCGAAGCGCTCTTCGTTGAGGCGGACGAGCAAGCGCCAGTCGTCGGAGCGCTCGTAGAGCGGGCGGAGGATCTCCACCACGCGGGCCTTGTGCTCGTCCTCGTGGGTGAGGCCTTCGAGCTCTTTGATCGCCTCGACGTGCCAGGGCACCTCGGTGACGATCGCCTCGAGCTGATCGATGGCCCCGGTCTCGTCCGCGAGCTTGGTGCGGAGCAAGCGCGCGAGGGCGAGGCGGTAGGGCGCGGCCTGCTCGCCGTTGGGCGCCGTCTCGGCGCGGCGGAGGTAGAGATCGGCGAGATCGCGATCCTTGCTCAGCTCGGCGTAGAGCTCGGTCAGCGCGTCGAGCGCGCGGGCGTTGCTGTCGTCGACGTCGAGCGCGGCGCGGTAGGTGTCGATCGCCTTCTCGGGCTCCTTCAGCTCGGCCCGCTCCAGGTGAGCGATGGTGTGGAGCGCGTCGAGGCGCTCCTTGTCGCTGCGGTAATCGAGCGCCGCGCGGTAGAGCGCGACGCGCTCGGCGTGGCGCGCCCCCTTGACCAGGAGCGCGTCGATCGCCGTGAAGAGCTCGCGCGACTCGGGCTCGAACTCGTGAGCGCGGCGGAGCCACGTCAGGGCGCTCTCCACCTCGCCGAGGTCGGCGTAGATCTCGCCGGTGCGGCGGCTGAGCTTGGCGCTGCCGGCGTCGTCGGCCGAGAGCGCGGAGAGCTCGGTAGCGTAGATGGCGGCGAGGCGGCGCTCGCCGCTGGCGACCTTGGCGAGGCGCTCCAGCTCGGCCCAGACGCTCTCGTCGCCGAGCTCTTCGTGGAGGAGCATCGCCACCGTCTCGAGGGCGGCGTTGTAGTCCTCGAGCTGCTCCTCGTGGAGCGTGGCGAGGCGCTGCAAGAGGTCGCGGCGCTCGCCCGGGTCCTGGCTCGCGACGAGGCGCGCGTCGAGGGCGAGCTTGACCCGGGCCCAGTCGGCGCGACGCAGGTAGACCGGCTCCAGCATCTCGCCGGCGCGGGCCTTGTGCTCGGGATCTTCCGAGGTCGAGAGCAGGGCCTCGAGCTCGGCCACGGCGCCCTCGTGGGCAGGATCGCCCGCGAGCGCTTCCCCGAGCTCGTCGAACGCGCGCTGCGGATCGCTGGTGTGGTGGCGGGCGATCTTGGCGATGCTCACCCGCAGATCGGCCGCGACGCCGATCTTGCCGTCGAGCTGCCGCTCGAGCAGCGCGATCAGGTCCTGCCAGCGCTCGGCGGCGCGGTACAGGGCCTCGAGCGAGGTGATCGCCCTGGGCTCCAGGGTCACGTCGAGGATCGCCTCGTACGTCACGATGGCGCCGTCGCGATCGGCGAGCGGGCCTTGCTGCAGCTCGGCCTGGCGGAAGAGCAGCTGCTTCTTCTCGTCGTCGCCCTCCGCGTTCTCGACGCGGAGCTTGAGGATCTCGAGCAGGTTGGGCGAGTCCTTCGCCTCGCCGTAGAGCTCTTCGAGGGCCACGAGCGCGCGCCGGTCGCCGCCGCGGGCCTCGAGCGCCTTCTTGTACTCGGTGACCGCGAGGGCGCGGTCGTCGAGCTTGTGACGCGCGAGCTCGCCCATGCGGAGGCGGAGGCTCTGCTGCACGTCGCCGTCGAGGATCTGATCGACGATCGCCTGGTAGGCATCGAAGACCTCCTTCCAGCGGACGGTGGTCTGGCCGAGGCGCTCCACCGTCTCGATCCACGACGAGACCTCGGTCTCGCCCGCGGCGAGCTGGAGGCCGCGGAGCGCGTAGCGGAACGCGCGCGCCGAGTCGCCCAGCGGGCCCTCGGCGGTGCGGAGCGCGGTCTGCAACGTCTCGAGGCGCTCGCTCGCGTCGTCGGTCGTCTCGACCTGGATTTCGAGCACGCGGAGCAGCCGCTCGGCGTCGCCGTCCGCTTCATAAAGCGGGCGCAGCGTCTCGGCGGCGTCGCGCCGCGCGCCCTCGACGTCGAGCATCGCTTCGAGCGCGGTCCGGCAGCGCGCGCTCGTCGGATCGAGCCCCAGCGCTTGCCGGTACGCGTCGAGCGCGCCCGCGAGGTTCTCCTGGTGGAGGCGGCGCACGTCGCCGAGGCGGGCGAAGAGGCCGAGGCGATCCGTCGTCTCCTCCGCGAGCGAGAGGTCGACCTCCAGCGTCTCTTCGAGATCGGTCCAGCGCTCGGCCTTCTCGTAGAGGGCCTCGAGCGCCGCGAGCGTCGGGCGCTCCGGCCCGAAGCCGTCGAGCACCGCGCGCCAGCCGCTGATCGCCTCGGGGACGTTGCCGATCTTGTCGGCGAGCGTCTCCGCGGCCTTCACCATGGTGCGACGCCGCTCGGCGTCGGTGGTCTCGGCCTGCTCGCGGGCGTGGAGCACGGAGACAAGCTCGCGCCACGCCGAGGTGCGCTCGTAGAGGCGCTCCAGGGCGGAGAGGGCCGCGGCGTCGGCCGGATCATCGGCGAGGCGCGAGCGCCACGTGAGGATGGCCTTGTCCGCGTCTTCCAGCACCGTCTCGTAGAGGCCGCCGATGCGCTCGTAGAGCTCGCGGCGCTTCTCGATGTCGGACTCGAGCTTGACCTCGATCCCCAGCGCCTCGGCGAGCGCGTCATGGCGACCCTTGCTCGCGTGGATGCGCCCGAGGGCCTGGGCCGCCGGGATCACCAGCGCGGGATCGTTGCGATCGATCTCGATCACCCGCTGGTAGACCTTCTCGGCGCGGGCCTCGTCCTCGAGCAAATTCTCGCAAATTCGCGCGACTTCCATGAGGATTTCGCCGCGCGTCGACAGCGTGGTCGAGGCCTCGGCGGCGGCGGTGAGCACCGTCGCGACCTTCTCGTGATCGGCGAGGCGGCGGCCGATCTCCACGAAGCGCTCGCGCACCGAAGCGTCCTCGGGCTCCAGCGGCACGAGCTCGGCGAGGGTGGTGAAGGCGCCGTGATCGTCGCGGAGCCGCTCGTCGCGGAGCACGCTGATCCGCCGCAGCAGATCGCGCCGCTCGGCCTCGTCCGTCGCGCCGTCGCGGCGAATTTCGAGGACGCGCACGAGCTGGCGGATCTCGTCGCGGGCCTCGTAGACGTGCTCGAGCACGCGCGCCGCGCGGAGGCGGAGGGCGCCGATCTCCAGCAGGCGCTCCACGAGCTGGCGGGCCTCGCTGTCGTTCTCGCGGATGCGGAGAACGTCTTCGAGGTGGCCGAGGGCCTGCGAGGGCTCGTGGAGCCGATCGAGGTAGATGCGCCCGAGCGCGAGCTTGATGTCGACCGCCTCTTGCTGCGTGGCGGTGTCGAGCCGGCCTTCGAGCAGCGCCGCGAGATCCTTCCAGCGCTCCTCGCGCTCGTAGAGCTTCTCCAGCGAGTCGAGGGCCGCCGTGTAGAGCGGATCGAGGATGAGGATACGCTCGTAGTAGCCGATGGCCTTGGCCGCATCGCCGATGATCTCCTCGGCGATCAGCGCGACCTCGTTGAGCAGCTCGATGCGGTCCTTCTCGTCGGTCGTGCCCTTGGCGGCGCGGTCGTAGAGCTCTTCCAGCTCGGACCAGCGCTCCGACGCGGTGAGGATCTGCTTCAGCCGATTGAAGGCGCGGGTGTTGGTCGCGTCGACCGCGAGCACGCGCTCGAGGTACGGCATCGCCCCCTCGGGATCGCCGAGCTGCTCGTCGTGCAGGCTCGCGGCGCGCTCGCAGAGCTCGATCTCCACGGCCTCCGGGAGCTTGTCGCCCGCGCCGCGGCCGGCGACGAGGTGGATGCGGTAGGCCTCCGAGAGATCGGTCGGCCGGCCGGAGCGCTGCGCGAGCTCGGCGGCGCGGCCCCAGAGCTCGAGATCGCCCGGGAGCTCGTTGAGGGCGCGGAGGATGACCTCGAACGCCGTCCCCGCCGCCTGGAGCTTCTGCTCCTCGATATCGGCGAGCTTGCGGTGGAGCCGCAGGCGCACCGTCGGATCCTTCTCCGCTTCGAGGCGCACGCGCACCGCCTGCGATTCGCGGCGGGCGTCGCCGATCTCGGCATACTCCGACTCGAGCACGGTGGCCGCGCGCACGCGAGTCTCGGGCCGATCGAGCAGACGTCCGAGCAGCGCGATCGCCTCGGAGTCATGCTCCGCGGCGGAGAGCGCGCGCACGCAGGCCTCGAAGGCCGAGGCCGGCTTCTCGAGCTTGTCGAGGTACAGACCGGCGAGCTCGACCTCGCGCCGAGCGCGGCCTTCGCCCTCCGACAGATCGCGGTGCTGCGCCACGATCTCCGCGGCCGATTCGAACTCGCCCGCCTGGGTGAGCAGGTTCGAAAGCGACTTCAGCGCCTCGTTGCGCGGCGAGATCGAGACCACCTGACGGAGGAGCGCGATCGCCTGCGCGGGCTCGCCGAAGACCTCTTCTTCGAGCGTGGCCCACTCTTCGAGCACGTCGGCGCGCTCGTCGCCTTCCACCTGCGCGGCGCGGAGCTCGAGGAGCCAGCGCAGATCGTTCTTGCGCCCGTTGGCGCGGAGGAGCGTGTCGAGCGCGTGGATCGTCTCGAGATCCGTCTTGTCGAGCTCGACCAGCTCGCGGTAGGCGAGCACCGCCTCATCGAGCTTGTTGAGCTCACGGGCGTAGACCTCGGCGATCTTGAGGCGGAGCGCTCGGGCCTCTTCCGCCGGGAGATCCTGGTCCTTCTTGAGCCGGGCCTCGACGGCCTCGACGAACGGAGCCCAGGCACCGGACGCGCGCGACCACGACTCGAGGAGATCGAGCCCGGCCTCGTCCGGCAGGAGCTCGTAGGCCTTGCGGGCGTGGCCGAGCGCCGCGGTCTTGTCGGCGAGCGGGCCGCCCGTCACCGTGGCGAGCTTGCGGAGGATCGCCACCTTCTCGGCGTCGTCGCCGGCGCCCGTGAGGAGGACCTCGTAGAGCGCGGGGAGGCGCGACCACTTCTCTTCCTTCTCGTAGATCGGCACGAGGGCCGCGGCGGCGCGCGCGTCGGTCGGCGCCACCGTCAGGACGCGCTCGTACGATCGCACCGCGCGCTCGGGCGCCTTGAGCTGCTCCTCGAAGAGGCGCGCCGCGCGGAACGAGAGCTCGAGCTTCACCGCGGGCTCGGTGGCCTTGTCGGCGGCCGAGGAGAGGAAATCGACCAGGCCTTCCCAGTCGTTCTGCGAGGCATAGAGCTCTTCGAGCCCGTCCCAGTCAGCCCCGGCAAAGTAGGCTTCGCGCAGCACGCGGAGCGCCTTGGCGTGGCCGGGCGAGAGCGCGAGGACGCGGCGCCAGGTGCGCGCGGCGGCGGCGGGATCGCGGAGGCGCTCGGCGTAGACGGCGCCCACCTTCTGCAACGCCGCGAGGCGCGAGGCGTCGTCGGCGGCGGCGTCGATGCGGCGCTCGAGCACCTCGGCGACGGTGGCGAAATCCTTCTCGCGCTCGGCCTGCTTCTCCAGCGAATCGAGCACGCCCGCGGCCTGCGGATCGAGCTCGAGGATCTGCTTCTGCAGGGCGATCGCCGCGGCCCCGCGATCGAGGCGCTCGGCCGCGAGCTTGGCCATCTCGGTGAGCAGCTCGATCTTCGCGGCGCCCTCGGCCGCGGGCAGCTGCTTCTCGTAGAGCGCGTAGAGCTGCGGGAAGCTCCGGCGCTTGACGTAGAGCTCCTTCAGCTTCTGCGAGGCCTCGACGTCGTTGCCGTCGGCCTCGAGCAGCGCCTCGTACGCGGTGACCGCGTTCTGGACGTTGGAGAACTGCTCGATCCAGCGCCGCGCGGCTGATCGGTAGAGGTTGACCTTCTCCGTCGCGTTGGTGGAGAGCTCGGCGAGCTTCTGCTGGTAAGCGAGCAGATCACGCCAGCGACCGAGCGCCTCGTACACGCGCGTCAGCTCGCGCACGGCGTCGATGTCCGTCTCCTCGAGCTGGACGATCTGGGTCAGCACCGTGACCAGCGCGGCCTCGTTCTTGACCCTCTCGCGGTACACCGCCGCGATCTCCCGGAGCACGGCGGCGCGGGCCGCGGGCTCGGTCTGCGGCGTGCGTTCCAGGTCCTGACGGAGCAGCTCGACCAGCGCGTTCCAGCCTTCGGTGGCCGTGTAGAGGCGCTTGAGCGAGTCGCGCGCGTCGCGGTTGTCCGGATCGGTCCGGAGCACCGTCTTGTACTGCTCGATCGCCTTCTGCGCGTTCTCCTGCGACTCGGCGAGGCGGGCGATCTCCGTCGCCAGCGCGCGCTTCTCGAGCCCATCGGGCAGCGCGCGCTGCGCGTCGGTGAGGATCGTCGCCAGACGGGCCTTGTCGTTCTTGTTCGAGCAGAGCTCGCGGAAGAACGTCAGCATCCCCGCGTGGCCGGGATCGGCGCGGCGGACGCGATCGAAGTAGGGCTCGGCCGCAGCGGCCTGTCCGCGCATGCGCCAGTGCACCATCGCGATCTGGATCAGGATGCCGAGCTCTTCGCTGGACTTGACGCCGCCGCCGCGGAGCTGGTCCTCGTAGAGCGCGACGAGGTGGTCCCACTGCTCGCTGGCGGAGTACGCCTCGGCGAGGTAGCTCAGCGCGTCGGGCTGGCCGGGCACGAGGTCGAGCACCTGCTGGTAGGCCTCCATCGCGCGCGCCGGATCGACGAGCTTCTTCGCGGTGGTGCGGCCGAGCCGCAAGGCCGCGGCGACGCGATCCTCCTTTGCGGTGGCCTCGTCGCGGAGCAGCATCTGGATGCGCGCCACGCTCTCCCAGTCCTCGACGCGCGTGTACGCGAGCTCGGCGAGCACCGCGGCGCGCCGGTTCTTCCGGTCGAGCTCGAGCGCCAGCTCGACGTGCTCGAAGACGCTCGCGAGGGCCTCTTCGCCGCCGTAGCGGTAGGCCACGTCGGCGGCGGTCGCGTAGAGCGAGGATCGGAACGGGGCCTCGCCGCCCTCGCCTTCGGCGGTGTAGCGAGCGACGAGATCGCGCCACTTCTCGCGCTTGGCGGCGTCGTTCTCGATCGCCTCCTCCGCGGTCGGGTCGTCGGGTCGGAGCGCCTGGAGCCGCCGGTACGCGGCGATCGATTTCTCGGCGTCGACGAGCTCTTCCTGGTAGACGCGCGCCAGCTCGGCTTGCATCGGCGCCTCCACCGGCGTCGCGCTGACGAACTGGATCTCGAGCTCGAGGAGCCGGGCTACGGCGCCCCACTCTCGCCGCTGCTCGTGGCGCCCGCGCGCGGAGCCCAGCAAGCGCTCGATGTCCGCAGCCGATACGCCCGACTCCGGGGCCGTCACGACCTCCGTGACGATGTCGCTCAGCTCGTTGTAAGCGGCTTCGTTTTCCGGATCATCTTGCAGCCGCCCAAGGGCCAACCGAATTGTCTCGACGCTCATCATTACCCCGGTCACCGACACGCTTTACCCAGGCGCGACGCCCTCGACCCGACTCGCGCTGCGAATCGATCTTGGATGCCCAACGGCGCGCTACATCTCCCTCGCGAGAGGGATGGATGTCATGCGGATTGCTTTATATCGCTCGCTTCGCCCCGTTCGAGCTACTGCGCGGCCTCGAAATCCCGACGGGTTCGCGCGAATGTACGCCGCTCGCCGAGGACGTTTCAAGGCTCGCGACCGGAGGGGCCGACAGGCGCGGGGCGAAGGGGCTCGAAGTCACCGAAAGCGTGTGGAGGACAGAGGGCCATCCGCGCAGCCGTTGCGCGTAATCGGGCAAGGCGGCCGACTTGCCGGAGCTGCACGACGGCGTACCTGGCGCCTCCCGGTTGGAGTATCTACGGGGAATGAGCACCGCAAATGGTCGACGTTTCGGGGTAATCGGCGCTGGACAGATGGGCCGGGGCATCGCCCAGGTCGCCGCGGGCACAGGGTTTTCGGTCGTTCTTTGCGACGCAACGAAAGCGCTGGCCGAAGCGGGCAAGACCACAATTGGCGATGCCCTCGCGAAGCTGGTGGACAAAGGAAAAATGTCCGCGGACGACCGCGCCGCGCTCCTTGAGCGGATCACCGCGAGCGACGGACTCGCGGGCCTCGCTGACGTCGACGTCGCGGTCGAGGCCGCCACCGAGAACGTCGACATCAAGCTCGCCCTCTTCAAAGAGGCCGATCGCTTGATGCCGAAGGACGCGATCCTCTCGTCGAACACCTCGTCGATCTCGATCACGCGCCTCGCCGGCGCGACCGCGCGGCCGGATCGCGTCATCGGCATGCACTTCATGAACCCCGTCCCGGTGATGAAGCTGGTGGAGCTCGTGCGCGGCCTGCAGACCTCGGACGCGACCTACGACACGGTGCGCGATCTCTCGGTGCAGCTCGGCAAGACGGTGATCACGTCGAAGGACGCCCCGGGCTTCCTCGTGAACCGGATGCTGATCCCGTTCCTGAACGAGGCCTGCTT